>ENA-OOPA01000001-OOPA01000001.1-human-oral-metagenome-genome-assembly--contig:-NODE-1-length-36320-cov-14.953693_pt1 | contig 36320 bp, 52 predicted proteins | sample MGYA00245290_ERZ501122 | MGnify/ENA primary metagenome ERZ501122 (study PRJEB25959, sample SAMN05335051) | human oral metagenome | host: human-associated | place: USA: California | collected 2014-05-19...
CAAGGCAAGAATGTCTTTATGGATTATAAAGACGGTAACTTCCGAGTATTCGCTAGTGACGATGCATTAAGAACATTTGAGACATTCGACGAAGCAGAAAAGTAGCTCAACCTTTACGTAATCAAATTATGAAAACGAAAGGCTATAATAATAAAGTTATCGACGCATATAATGCTTGGAGAAACTTAGACAATACTGTATTTAACTTATCTGTTAAAGCATGGAGAAATGCTGGTGCTGACCCAGACTACAAGCCTAAACGCTTGTGGGCACATATCCCTATGTTACACAGTAAATACGGTGTATATATTATCAAAGATAATGTTGACGAAGATGGTAATCAATATGAACAACGTACTAAATTAGCTTCTTTCCATACTTATAAAGACGCTGAGTATTGGGTTAAGGACGCACATCTTACTGGAGATACTCGTGTAGTAATTACTGAACGTAATCCTAAGTACGATGAGTATAATGCTGGTATGGACGTATATGACGGAGCTAACGATTCTGCATATGACGATATTGTATATGAGGGTGAAAGTCGTGAATCACAAGAAAAACGCTTCTCTCGTATTTCTCATTCTTACCCAGAAGTTTCTAAAATCATTAATGAGTTTATTGGCGATAAAGAACACGTTACACGTGAACGCTTGATGGATTTGATTAACGATAAGAAGAAACAAAAGGATTTAGGCATTAATTCACAAGCACTTAAAGATGAGCTCAAGTTTGCAAACCTTGATGAGTTATTCCGTAGACGTGATGTAATCACACGACAAGATATGATTGGTCATTTGCTTATCGGATATGGTAACCAACGAAAAGATAAATACAATAACAAACGTATGAACGCACAAGGTGCTAACCCTAATACGTTTGAAAACATGGAAAACTATCTAAGATATAAAGCAAACTTCATTCCTTCGCAAGAGTTCTACCATAAAGCTACTGCACTATATCGAGATAAGATTGGTACAGACTATGCTTCACAATTTGGTATCGGTGGTGAAGGTGCTCGACGAGACGTTGAAGATGTTCTACATAAATTTATCTCTAGTGTAACTGGTGTACCAAATACATTTGATAAAGCTATTAACAGAACATTCAATGAACTTGTTGGTGACGGTTGGATTAAACAACAATACGGCGATACATTCGCTACTGACTTAATGAACCGTAGTATGGAGGCAGTATCAATAGCTAAGTTAGGTCTATTCAGACCAACAGCCGCTATCGCTCAGTTAGGTGCTTTGATGAACATTGGTACTAAAGCTGGCTACGGTAAAGATTTCCAACAAGCATTAAGAGATGCTACAACACACGGTACATTAGGTGCCAACATTTCATTCTCTGAACAAAAGATGTTTAATCGTATCGGTCTTAATTTAGAAGATACAGCACTAGAAACTCAATCTTTGAAAAACCGAAAAAGTTTATATAACTTAAAGGTAGGCAAAGTTAAACTTGGTAAAGTATTTGAAAAGTCAATGGATATGTTTAATAAAACCGATAAATACACACGTCGTGTAGCGGCTCTTATTGCATATCGTAGAGCTATAGCTGAAGGTAAATCTCAAACGGAGGCAGAGCACGCCGCTTCTGACTTTGTAAGAGAAACAAACTTTGACTATTCTGATAAAGATGCTTCCCAATTATTTACTAAGTTTGGTACTTTAGGTAAACTTATTCTCCAATTTAAGAAATACCCAGTAAAAGAACTTGAGTTTATGACAAGTATTATCAAAGGCGGTAACAAGAAAGAAATCGCTCGTTTCTTTGGTTCTTATATCGCTATGGCTGGTATGATGGGTGTACCTGGTATGACAGCCGCTGATGCACTTGCTGAATGGGTTAGTAATAAATCTATCTCCAATAGTGTTAAAGAAGCTCTCATGGAATGGGCTGGCGGAGACGATACTAAGAAGAAACTTGCGTTGCTTATTATGTATGGTACTCCAGCACCAACACTTGGAGTTGACTTTAGCCGTAACATCGGTATCGGTGATTTAATTCCTACAGATAGTTTAGCTGGTCCAACATTTGGTACTTTAGCTAATATGGTTGAGTCATTGAAAAATGATAACGCCACAAACGGTATGTTACTATCTATGGCACATGATTTATCACCAGCGTTTGCTAACTACTATCAAGCCGCTACTGGTCATAAACAAGATTGGAAGAAAGGCATTCAAGGTCGAGAATACAGTACTAAAGAACGTATTCTTAAAGGTATTGGCTTTAGACCTGTGCTTGATGCGGTTGATGCTGACGTTAGTCAAATCAATTACATTAATTCACAAGAATCTAAAAATACTAAAAAGGCTATGATTTATAAGTATATTAATGACCCTAGTTCTGTTACTGTAGAAGAGCTTAAAGCTAACAATATTACTAAGAAAAATATTGCTGACGCTAAGAAAAACTTAGGTTCTTCATCTATTGAAAAGGCTAAGAGATATAGCTCTAAAGCAGACAGAATTAAGAACGCTGATAAGTTTGACAATATGAGTGAATTTGAAGAGGACCTCGACTAAGAGGTCCTTTCTATTTTTATAGGAGGTTAAATGGTATATACTTTAAATGACATTGAATATATGGCTAGCCAATGTCATGCACAAAGCATCACACTTCATTGGGGTGCGAATTGGTATGACAACACTTCTGACCATTACCATATTAATATTCTTGGTGATGGTACTATCTATTCGGACTATGATAATCTTGATGTTCTTTGTTACCATACTTGGCACAGGAATACTGGTAATATCGGTATCTCTCTTTCTTGTATGGGTGACGGTAGCATTTGGGCAGATGGTACTGTCCAATGGGGCTCTGCACCTCCTACGCAAGAGCAAATAGATAAAATGGCTATGGTTATTAATGCTATCTGTAAGGCTAAAGGTTGGGAAATCGATTATGACCATGTTAAAACTCACGCAGAATGGGCTGACATTGATGGCTATGGCATTAATGATAACGACCCAGATATGCGTTGGGACTTAATTTCTATTCCTCAAGAAAAAGGCGATGGAGGTGACATTCTACGTGGTAAAGCAATTTATTTCCAACATCACCCAGAATTATGCAAAGACTAATATTCGAATGTTAGTATTCGTATTTGCTACTATAATCCTTTTATTTGCGTTGTACGGTGGTTGGAAAGTGTTCCATAAGGAAACTATCGAGCAACCAGTAAAAGCTCCTTCTATGGGGCAAATAATGAACGAGAAGGCTACTCTAAATACCAAGACTACCGTATCATATGTACCAAAGGAAAAAGAATTGGTATATGTTAATAATGTACCAACATACGTACAGGAAGATACAGATGTAGAAGCTAGTATTGAGAAGCCAGCTGTAGTAGTTAAAGTTAATGGTAAAAAACAAAAGTTTGATTTACAACAAAATGAAACACAGAAATTTGAAAATGGTAAAGTTGTATTAGACCAAAAATCTACAGTAGAATTTGATATTAAAGTACCAGAACGTCATGAATTAGATGTTTACGGACAAGAGGAGTTTCGTGCTGGCAAATTTCACAGTCAGGTTGGTATTGACAAAAAGAATGGTAAATTAGTATATGGTGCTAAATATGATATCACAGATAAAGAACCTATATACTATGTACGCTACAACCTAGTTAAAATGTATACAAACTAATGGGGGCAATACGCCCCCTCTTTTTTATGCCTGTTTAAAACTTCATCAAACTTTCATAAAAAAGTACTTGACAAACCGAAAAATCTATGCTATAATCAAAATATAAAACATTAGAAAAACTTCATCGAAATTTCATCAAATTTGCACTTGACAGGTTATCACGGTCGTGATATAATGCAGACAAAGGCAAAGGTGCTGAAAAAGAGGTGAATCAAATCATGTCAAGAAAAAGATACAAAATTAACAGAGGAACTGGAGTACATTTAGTAACTCATAGTTCACAAACAGAAAAATTTAGGTATGCTCAGTATGTAAATTTGGAAGACTAACACAAAGAGGTAAAGAGGTATTTTGCACTAAAAAGAATATCTTTAAGCCTGTAAAGTCTTCTCGCATATTTAAATGCTTTGTTCACAAGCAGTAAATAAGTGAACCTCGAACCTATCTAGGAATACGGCATAGCGTTACTTCCGAACGGCAAACCATGGCACTACGAAGTAAACGTATGATAGGCAAGAGTAAAGAAAACGCACTAATCAAGCGTAGTATAAGGTGGCATGCGATTATGCAAACATCGAGGTCCTGGAAAAACCGATGTAAAATAAATAACAGCACCCGTTTAGCGAGCGTGGTGATAGGCGTTATAGGCTCAGCGGTACAGCTACCTCGATTCCTTAGTTCCCCGTCCTGGCGTGGCAACGATGAGAACCTATGTGATAAGGTACCAGATAAAGACAGACCGAGGCTGGTTCGCTTTAAGCGAGAATCATCGTAAGGTGCACAAACACCAAGCCCCCGAACATGGGGGCAGTGCACCCAGACAGAGGTTAGAAGATATTACATAAAATAAATAAAAAAATACACGAAGTATTTCATGAACGAAGTGAATGAACAATAAGAACTACTCACCAAACAAGTTGGTTCGTATTCTCGTAACGGTCTAAAGACCTACTCGAAACTTTCTGTATTACTTTAAAAAAGATAATCAACATCAGTTGATAATAAGTGAACCAAATACGTCAATAAGTGTTTGGTGAACGTAATCCTCGCAAAACAAGTTTGCTACGTATTACTGATTGAGATAATCTACTTTTACCTAAATTAAATCATAAGTAATAAATAAAAACAAAAATTAATTACGAAGTCTTTAGACGAAGTAATTATGTGAACAAAGTGAACAGAAAGTACTTGACAAATAAAAAGATGTATGATACAATACAGTAAACAGGAGGTAAAAAGACAGATGTATAAGTTTAACTTTAAAATTCAACTTAAAAAATAAGAAAACAACAATTCTACATCTTTATGTAAAAACAATGGCTAAAATAACATCAGAGGTTAAGTATGTTACTGCGTGCATTAACGCAAATAAGCTAATATGGACATGTGGGACAACGGTAGACCCTGATATTGTTAAATCATTTGAATGGGAATATGAAGCAGATATGTTTGAAGAAGGAGTTAAACCATGATATTTAAAACAATATTCCTTGCGGTAATTGGGTGTTTATCTCTTTATGAGATTATATATATTGTTAGGTGGATTAATGGTGGTGTAGCAAGTGCAGGTTCTCCTGGTCTTTTCTTTATGTTCGGTGTAATACTAATTTTTATGATTAGTTGCATTCCAGATACAATAGACGATGAAAGACCAAATCGATGGAGATATATGTAGGAGGTGTCAATGCAATTCTGTGACTTACACAGCCATAGCGATTTTTCAATATTTGATGGATTCGCTACTATAGACGACAAAATAAAAAGAGCAAAAGAATTAGGCTATACTGCATTAGCCATGACAGAACACGGTACTACAACTGGCTTAATGGAGTTCTACCTTAAATGCAATAAAGAAGGTATTAAACCAATACTAGGATATGAAGGATATTTAAGTCTAGAGCCAGATGTACAAGGTGGCGAAACATATCACATACTTCTTCTATGTAAAGATTTAACTGGTTATCGTAACCTTATGAAGATAGCTACATATGCTTCTGAGCATTTTTACAGAAAACCAAGATTAGGTTTTGAAATCCTAAACGAATGTAAAGAAGGTCTTATTTGTAGTACAGCTTGTATTGCAGGTGTGTTAAGTCATGACAGACCAGATAACATGATTTACGATTTACACAAAATCTTTGGCGATGATTTCTACCTAGAGGTTCAACCACATAAGTTTAAAGAGCAATACGAGTACAATGATAAGGTATTTGCCTGGGGAAAGGAATATAACATTCCTGTAATCATTACTGGAGATAGTCACTATGTAATGCCAGAAGATGCAAGTACACATAGACTATGGTTAAGCCTAGCAGAAGATAGTGAATATTATGGTAGTGGCGATTATCATATGATGAGTAAATCAGAAATGGCTGAGTTCTTTAAATTCAATACAGATGAATACTTCCAAAATGTATCTGACATTATAGATAAATGTAATGTTGAGATACCTATGGGCGGAGAAAACTTCCCTAAATTCGACACTCCAGACCCACTTAGATTTATAAAAGACAAGTGTAATGAAGGCTGGAAAAGATTAGGTATACAAAGTAAACCTAACTGGAAACAATACAAAGAACAGGCTATGCATGAATTCGAAGTATTAGATAAATGCCATTACACAAACTATATGTGTATCATTTATGATATGCTAGAGTTCTGTAGGAAGAATAATATTCCTATTGGTCCTGGTCGTGGTTCAGTAGGTGGCTCATTGGTAGCATATCTTATGGGTATTACAGAAGTAGACCCAATCAGATTTAACCTAGTATTTGAACGGTTTGCAAATCCAGAACGTGTAACATTGCCAGATATCGATTGTGATGTGTCTTCTGAGCGACGTGGCGAAGTCATAGAATACATTAGACAAAAGTATGGCACTGTTCATCAGACTAGGACTATTAGCTATATGCAACCTAAATCATCTGTTCAAAGAGCTGGTAAAGCACTAGGCTATGAACCATCTGATATAGATGAAATCTCGACTAAGATACAATCATTAGATGAGGTAAAAGATGATAAACTCAGAGAGTTAGCTAAGAAGTTTGATGGACATATTGAAAAATATAGCGTCCATGCCTCTGCTGTAGTAGTATTCCCAGAAGATGTTTCTAAGTGGTGTGCTATTGAAAAGAGAAAAGATTCATTCTTAGCGGCACAGGATTTTCACTTACTTGAAAAACAGGGAATTATGAAGCTCGATATTCTAGGTTTAAAAAACTTGGATATTATAGATTGGACTATAAAACAAGTTGGTAAAGATAACTTATCTATCACAGACATTCCTTATGAAGATGATTTCACATCTAGAATGTTAAGAGCTGGCTTTACAGAAGGTTGTTTCCAAATAGAATCAAAAGGCATGACTGATATCATTAAGGCTATTAATACTACTAGGGTAGAAGACTTAATCGACGCAGTAGCGTTACATAGACCAGGACCACTAGATTCTGGCATGGTTGAAGTATTTGAACGTAGAAGACAAGGTGTTGAACCAGTTACATATCTACACCCAAAACTAGAACCAATACTTAAAGATACAGAAGGTATTATTCTCTACCAAGAACAAATTCTACAGATTGCTCGTGAGCTATGTGGTTATACATATGGTAAAGCAGATAATCTTAGACGTATTATTGGTAGAAAGATAGTTGATGAAATGCAACCAGTAATTGACGATATGAAAAGACAGGGGGTAGCTAATGGTGTTTCTGAAACAATTATGCAAGAGATATGCGATGAGATTGTCACTTTTGCTAATTATGGATTTAACAAGGGGCATTCTGCGGCGTATGGGCTTCTTGCGTGGTACACGTCGTATTTAAAAGCACATTATACACCACAGTATATGGCTTCATTAATTGAAATGGCTTCTAGAGATACTCAGTCTAGAGATAAACTGATATTCTTTATAGAACACTGTAAGAAGATAAAAGTTAAAGTTGTTAAACCAGACCTATATAAAGGTAGAATGGAGTGTATCACAGACGGTAGAACTGTTATCATGGGGTTCAACACTATAGCTGGTGTTGGCAGTGTTGAGATTGAGCCATCAAATGATGCTTTACAATTCCTTGAAAATAATGTACAATTAAATAAGACAATGCTTAAAAACATTATTAAGTCTGGTGCTTGTGATGATTACACAGATAAGACACGTTGGGAATTATTAGAATATGTAGACTGGCTTAAAGATAAGAGAAAGTCTAAGGGCGAGTTTAAATACTCTGGCGAGGAGAAACAATCTTACGGTAAAATGGAATACGATGTATTACGATATACATTCACAGACATATTCGATGAATATGATACTGGTATTGTAGACGGTAATACGAATGTTATTGCATTAGTGACAAAGACAAAAGCACATAGAACTAAAAAAGGCAAACCAATGGCATTCGTTGAAATCTATACACCTAGTAAAGGTGCTATAAAAGCAGTTATGTTTGAACCTAAGTTTGAAGAATTAAAAAAAGGGCAAGTATATATCATGAAAATGGAAGATACGATGATACGAGATTTTATTTCGGCAAGAAAAAAGTCTTGACAAATCTTTAAACTTATGATATAATACGACTATAGACAATGTTAGTCCTTTTTAGGGTTTTATTAATTACAAGGAGATATTATGGACCAACAAAAAATTAAAGAGGTTTTTGAAGTATTACAAGCACCATTCCACCCAGATGATATTGAATGGCGTCCACAACGATTTGTGAAAAATGGTAAAACACAAGCATTAGCTTATGTTACTGCTCGTGCAGTTATGGAACGCTTAGACCAGGCAGTAGGACCAGCTAACTGGGATATGGAACTATCATCTATTGATATGGGTACATCTTCAAAACTTGATAAACAAGGTAATAAAACAGATTATAAGGGTTTTGCTTGTACTCTAGTATTACATATTGAAGACGATAACGGTGATGTGAAAACAATCCGTCGTACAGATGTAGCAAACCTAACTGACTTTGAAGCGATTAAAGGTGGTGCTTCTGGTGCAATGAAACGTGCGGCTGTACAGTTTGGTATTGGTCGATACCTATATGGTATTGGTGACACATGGGCTGAAACAGACGACTATGGTCGAATTAAAACAGTTCCTCAATTACCAGATTGGGCATTACCAGAAGGCTTTAAATATCCAGCTGGTGGTATGAAAGTTAAACACCAAGAAGTACCTCAACAACCATCATATGAACAACCTAGCTATGATAATAACGAGCCAACAGGTGAAATTGAAGAGGATATGTTAATTACGTTTGGTAAACATAATGGTAAACGCTTCTCTGAAATGCCATTAGATTACATCGAATGGCTTTCTAAAAACGCACAAAAACCAGATGTTAAACAAGCGGCTATCAACTGGGTAGAAAAACACGGTGGCTCTGGTTCAGAGGACGCCCCATGGTAATCTCGTTAGAGGTTGCTAGGGCTATTAGACCATTAGCCTCATTACTACATGGTTATATCCATGAAAAATCTAAAAATGGAGTATTAATAAGAGGGGTCAAAATGACCCCAATCTCCATTGATGAAATGTGCAGAGCTTGTGGTTGTAGTCCAAACAGCGTGCATACAAACCTTACTGATTTAGTTAAGCATGGTTATGTTGCTAGGACATATAAAAAAGAAAACCCTGACGATAAATCAGTAATTAAATTAACAGCTGGTAGTGGTGTTTTATATATGGGCACCACTGATAAGGTTAAATTATAGGCTACTCTAAATAATTAAGAAGATATAATAAGTATACGCAAAAGGAGAGTGATATATTGACATATGCTGGAAAACTACAGAAAGTTGTTACGTTATATTTAAAGAAATGCTCAGATAAACCAGCCTTTGTAAAAGGCAAGCCAAGCCAGGCATATTGGCAAGCACGAGGATATTTCTTTAAGCAAGACCCTGATGTAGTCAATGTCGTATATGACTTTCTACTAGAATTCCCTACAAAAGAGATAGCTCCACCATGGACTATAGTAGATAGGGCTAAAGCGTATCAGACAGAATTAAGATGGAAAGAGGCAAGAGATAAAGTAATTAAAAAAATTGAGAAAGCCAATCCTTATTCATTTGAAAGTTTAATGGACTTATAGGAGTTGGTATTATGAATAAACAACAAGAAATTCTAAAACGATTTACATCAATTTGTGATTATGCTACATTAGCTAAAAAGCAAAATGAACTAGGTCAAGGAGTATATGTAGCTATCGTTAAGGATTTATGTGTCGAAATTGAAGAGCTGTTAGGAGTTGACAAAGATTGAGCGTAGAGAACCTACTAAGAACAAAAATAGACATTGTAGAATACATCGGAAGAACAACAGAACTTAGACCTAAAGGCTCTTTATATGAAGGTAGATGCCCAATTCACGGAAGTGATGAGGGCACTCCTCTCGTTGTCTACCCACAAACAAATAGTTATTTCTGCTTTGCTTGCGAAAGTGGAGGAGATATTATACAGTTTGTTAGTGATTACGAAGATGTGTCAAGAACAGTAGCAATTAAAAAACTGGCACAAGAATGTAACATCAACCTTGACTCTGATGAAAACTGGACAAAGGCAGTTAAAGTAGAAGAAGATTGTAAGCGAGTAATTGAACGCTCTGAAAAACAAGTAGGTAAAGTAAAAGATTACCTACATAAACGAGGATTCTCAGACGAAACAATCTCTGCATTTAATCTTGGTTTTGATTCAGATTGCTTAGTAATCCCAATTAGAAATGAATATGGTCAACCAGTTGCAATAGCTAAGAGGCAATTTGACCGTAGTCCTAAATACATTAATACTCGTAATAACGTGATGTATGATAAATCTGCATTGCTCTATAACCTTGATAAGGTCGTTAAGCAGAAAAACAAAGATGAATTATATATGGTCGAGGGGTATATGGACGCTATTAGTGGTTATCAATTAGGATTACCAACTGTAGCTTATTGTGGCAATGAAGTACATAGAGACCAGTTACGAACAATGCAACGTACTTTGCGTAAGATACCAACAATTATCTATTGCCCAGACAATGATGTAGAGGGGATTAAGCGTGTACCTCGTGTGCGGGATTACTTTAAAGAAATTTTACCTCGCTGTACTGTAAGAGTATTAGAATTACCAGAAGGAGTTAAGGATTTAAATGATGCGTTACTTGCAGGAATTGATGTTAGCTCTTTACCAAAGGCCCATATTGACAAATATGTCTTATGGTTTATGTTGGATAATTGTAAATCTTTAGAAGAAGAATATGATGTAGCTCATAACTTCTTAAAGACTGTTCAAAATCCACTATTCAGGGCAGATATTATCAAGAAACTTTGTGGACGTTGGGAACGTGAGTTCTCTGAACTCAAAGACTTCTTTGAAAATTACCAAGAAGATACAGATGAATTAGTCCAAAATGCGGCTACAACACAAGAATCGATTGACGATTTAAAGAATTTATATCTTCGTGGTGAATATAAAACACATTTCAAATGCCTTGACAACTGTATCGGTGGTATGGTAAAATCACATGTAATGATTGTTGGAGCATATTCTTCATCTGGCAAAACAGATTGGCTAGTTGAATATATTCTTAGACAAGTAGTTGCAAATAAGGCACGTACTATATTCTTCTCTTTAGAGATGTCTAAAGGTAAGGTAATGGAACGTATTATTGCAAAGATTTTACAAATACCATTAAGAGACGTTAAGGAACTTGTGCTGAATGGAGACCCACGCATTGCACAAGTAGAAGCTAAGTTAGCTGAAAGACTTGTTATCTATGATGATAATGGTTTATCAATCGACGATATCAAGGCTCGTATCATTGCTTGTAATCGCAAGAATACATTAGGTGGTCCAGTAGATATTGTAGCAGTTGATTACTTTACATATCTAAAAGGTGCTAGTACATATGAGGGTGCTTCCGAGCAGGCTCTCAAGATGAAAGGTATTGCTAAAGAACTTAACATTATCTTTGTAATGCTCTCTCAATTAAACCGTGGGGCTAACACATATAATGAACCAACTATGGATTTACTTCGTATGACTGGTGATATAGAGGCTAGTGGCGATGTTATCATCATGTTATGGAGACCAGAAAAAGAGCCAGGGCTATCACTACAGAAACAAGATGAGTTAAGGAATATAACTCGTATGAAAGTAGAGAAAGCTCGTGACGGTATTTACGGTCCTATACGTATGGAATTAAAATATAACTCGAACACATCAAGATTAGAAGAAATTGCTTGACATTCATAAATTACTATGGTATAATACAAACAAGAGGTGATAAATAATGACAATGCACGAGCCACACAATCTTTGGTATGACGGGAATAGAACTGACCCTACGTTCATGCTAATGTGTAAGAATATGCTTGATTATATGCGTGTGGTTACAACTGAAGATAACATTCTGTATAAAATGACAAGAGACGATATTAAGTATAAGATGAATGATTGGTTATATGACCACAAATGACAGGAGGTTTTAAGGTTGCCATATACGAAGTATATTTGCCCTGACGGTCACGAAGTTGGCATAGATGAATGTCTAACTGCTTGTAGACTAGAAGGACAAGTTAATCCAAATACTGGTGAGTTATATTGCCCAGCTGGTAGGTGCCTATCTAAACGAACATTGATAGCATTAGCTAACCAACGAGAATGGACTGGTACACCAAGTACAACTCAATTACTAGCAGGTACTAGAGAAAATTATCTCAAAATTACCAAAGACTATGCAATTAATCCAATGGACTCTCTGTTCATGTTACATGGTACTAAGGTTCATGACTACCTAGAGAAGTATACTGACGATGAAGGTATTTCAGAAGTACGTTTAGACGACGGTACTTCTACAGGTGCTTTTGACTACTATTCACCAGAGAATGGCGGTACATTATATGATAATAAAACTTATGGCTCATGGAAAGTAGCTAAGGTTTTAGGGCTATATACAAAACGTGTACCAACTGGAGAGGTGTATAAAACAGGAGCTAAAAAAGGACAACCTAAATTCAGAAATGAAATTAGGAATAATGGTCCTAAGCATAGATTAGACCTTGCGATACAGCTCAATGACTATCGCATGAAAATAGAAAAAGAGTTAAAGAAACCAGTAAATAACCTCGTATGTGAGGTGATTGTTAGAGACGGCAATACATATATCGCCACTCAACGTGGTATCACAAGTCCAGGTTACTTAATACCAATCAATAAGATTAGTGATAAGTGGGTTGAAAGATATATGAAAAAGAAAGCTAAAGATTTAACAGAAGCACTAGAAACAAACACAATGCCACCACCATGTAGGAATTCTGAATGTTGGGGAGGTATGAAATGTGAACGCTTCTGTAATGTAGCTAAGTTTTGTGATAAAGGGAGAAAAGATGAAAACAATTAATTTAGATAAGTTTGATGCTCTATCAGCAAATCACTTGACATTAATTGGTCAGTTATTCTTAATGAAGAATAAACAGTATGCCAGTGGTGATGATGTACTATCAGCTTTTAAAGAAAGTGCTAAACGCCAATTTGGAGAGCTAACTAAAGACGGTGCCTTTAAAGCGTGTATGCAGTTCAAAGATAAACACGACCTAGCACTACTTCAGCATGGGACATTATTACCAGACGCAAAAGAGCGTTTATATGATGTTGTTGTGTATTGCTTGCTAGCGTTAGCTATTTTGAGTGGTCAAGATGCAGAGTTGCAAAGTAACTAAAAAACTGCTTAACAACTAAAGACCAATGTTGGATATGCGATGATTACGGTTTATATCGTCCTAAAAATAAGTCTATCTTATCTCCTCGTCAAGAGGAGAATAGGCTTGCTCGTAAGCTAGAAAAGAGAGTAAAGAAACAAACATCAGCTAGCAAACGTGGCAAAAGCAATAGACGTAATGGGAGAAACGCAGAAAGAGAACTCGTAGCATGGTTTGAAAAGATTGGTCTTGAGTCTAATTTAGTACCTATGTCTGGTGCATTAAAGTCTGCTAATATTATTAAAGCATTAGCTAACGATGAAATGGTTGAGAAAATGCGTGGCGATATTAAGGTAGAAATTAATGGACATAAATTCACAGTTGAGTCTAAAAGGAATGTAAACTCAGATGCTTGGTATAAAAAGGCAGAAGATGGTATTATCCATATTAAAGGGTTTGCATATCTTTTAAGGCAGGATTTATTCCATGCACTTGTAAATGGTGTTAAATTAGAAATTGCGAATACAGTTGAAGATAAGGGCTTTAAAATAGTTCACACATACTTCGACCAAGATAATAGCGATATAGTTGTTATTTCAAGACCTTATTGTGGTAGGTTATTTTACTTAAAGGAGAAAACATATGAAAAAATTATTGGAAAATGAAAAGGGTTTGAGCTTATCCCTAAAAGCAGTGCTTAAAGATAATAAAACACAGGTTGATTCTGACGTTGAAGTAAAAGATATTAACCTTGTTGAAGTAATCGCTATGTTAGTTGCCATGAACGATGCTGTAATCGAAGGATTAAGTGTTTCAGACATTAAACCAACTATATTGAAAACATTAGGCACAACATTGATTGAGTTGGCGAATGGCACATTTGAAGAAAAAGAAGAAAAAACTTTTAAGCTAATTAGTAGATGATGAAGGAGAATTACCCTATGTATATTTTGGCAGATGATAGTAAAAAATTGATTAATGCTTGTTCCTTGTTTGTAAAACCAAAGAAGGATAAAACTGACTTGAATAAAGTTACAAGCTATATGGTATTAGGTTCTATTGCAAATGGTGTTAGTGTAAAAATTAAAGAGTTCGATACTGAAGCTAAAGCTCAGGCATTTATTGAACAAGTGGCACTTGACATTTCCGCAAATCGAAGAGCAAAGGAATAGTATATGAAAAATATATCAGAATTAAAAGCTAGTTATGATGAGCTTAAACTCTGGTATGATGAGTTAGAAGATACTGACGCAAGTTCTGCCTTTGGTATTATGAAAGAAGCCTCTGCTTTACAAGCTAGCTTTGAGTACCTATCGGCAGACCTTGGCAAAGAATTGAATGATGCAGAGAGAGCGGCTAAGGCTACACATGCTAGTGTTAGTAGCTCCTCTTCGACTAAAGTAAATGAGGGCGACAGAATAGCTAGTCAATCAATGGAAGTACTTGAAGCCTGGGAAAAAGTCTCAGCAATTCAACGCTCTCAAAGATATATGGACGCTACATCAAAACATTTGTCACGTATCTATTTTGACTCAAAGCTTATATTTGAAAATGCTTGCCGTGCTATGCGTCAACCAGTAGGGAGTGATAAACTTGTCGGTCATATTTGATAAATTACAGGAATTGGCGTATAATACAGGTGAAGAGATTTTTGAAATGTATAGGGTTCCATTAGACGTAATAGTCTCGGAACCTTATATGGCGTTCATTGTGATAATGGACGGCGAGGTAGTTTTCGCTTATCAAATAGGAGATAAAATATGAAAGATAAAATACTTGCTACGCTAGTCGGTCTGTATGAAGCTACTAAAGATGCGGTTATAGTAACACTACTATTTGCCTGGTTTTTGAGCGTACCATACTATTTCTTCCACGTTGGTGGGAACTTTATTGAGTGGTTTGTATTAATTATATATATCACCACAATCTCTACAGCATTGAGATTCTTAGGTAAGCTATTGGTCCGCATCACAGATGATGAGGTGGAAGATAATGGCAAGCCAAAAGTTTAGGAGATATGACAAAATCAAAACACCCAAAGGTGTAATAACAATACAGTCAATCCAATATGACCCAAAGAATGATGAGTATTCATATTCAATACTCGGACCAAAGAGTCATTTTTGGAGACAAAGTGAGTGTGAGTTAGTAGAAAGGTATAAGAAAGCATGAACCTACTTAAAGAAGAATTCTTGTCTAAGTATTCCGATTTCCCACAGCATATGGATAACCTAGCAAAGCTAGTTTATTATAGAACATATTCACGATGGCTACCAGATGAAGGCAGGCGTGAGACATGGAAAGAAACTTGTACACGTGCAGTTGAATATAACTGTTCGTTAGCACCAACATCTATCTACGAAGCACAACGATTATTTGATAATATGTTTAACTTAAAACAATTTATCAGTGGTCGCTCATTGTGGATTGGTGGTAGTGAAGCTAGTAAGAAAACGAAACTTGCTAATTTCAACTGCTCGTTTGTAGTAATTGATAGCATTAAATCACTTTGTGATTTATTCTACTTACTAATGGTTGGTACTGGAGTTGGTGTACGTATCTTACCAAGCGATGTAGAAAAATTACCTACATTCCGTGACGATGTAAAATTACTTGCACAATACAATAAAAACTCCACAAAACAACGTGGTAGAGAATACACAATTACAGAACAAGAAGACGATATGTTCGTTATTAAGATTGGTGATAGTAAAGAGGGTTGGGTAGATGCTCTAAGAGCATACCTAAACTTTATGGCTTCTCCATCTAAATGCAACAACATTCTGATTGATTACACAGAGATTCGTGTTAAGGGTGCTACACTTTCTAACTTTGGTGGGACAGCAAGTGGATATGAGTCTATTATGGATATGTTCACTAAAATCCATAATGTAATTCAAAATGGCACGTTTTCTTCCAAACCAAAGAATGGTAGACTTCGCCCTATTCATTGCTTAGATATCTGTAATCTTATCGGGCAGAATGTTGTTGTTGGGGGCGTGCGACGTACGGCAGAAATTGCTATTATTGACCCAAATGACGAAGAATGTGTACATGCTAAGGATAACATCGAACCTGGCATGGAACATAGATATATGAGTAATAATAGTATCTATCAAGAAGAAAAACCAAGCCGTGAAAAAATTCATGAGCTATTTAATTCTATCCGTACGTCAGGTGAACCTGGCATTATCAACGTAGCAGAAGCTAAACGTAGACGCTCAGATTTCGCAGGGGTAAATCCGTGTGCAGAGGTCCTATTACCGCCTAATGCGGTATGTAATTTAACAACAGTAAACATGGTAGCATTCGTAAACGAAAATGGCGACGTAGATTGGGACGGCTTAGAACTAGCATTCTTATTGTCAGCTCGTGCAGGATATAGAATGACTTGCGTAGACCTAGAACTAGATGGTTGGAATGAGGCACATCATCGTGACCGTTTAACTGGCTGTTCTATGACTGGCTGGCAAGACTTTGTTGCCAAGGTACGTCCAGATGTACTGAAACGTGCAGGGGGTAAAGCTGACGTACTTAAATGGTTACGTACAGCCGTACATGAAGCAGGCGAAGAAATTGCACAGGAATTACAAACACCAGTACCGTTACTTATGACTGCTCTAAAACCAGAAGGCTCATTGAGCTTAGTGGCGAATGGTGTATCACCAGGGGTTCATTGGCAACATTCCCCATACTTCATTAGACGTATTCGTGTGAACGCACATGACCCACTAGCACTTACAGTTAAGGAATTAGGTTGGCAAATCCACCCAGAAGTAGGGCAGGAAATGGAAACTGCAACTACTATTGTAATTGACTTCCCTGTTAAAAGTCCTGCGACTGTAACTAAAGCTGACGTATCTGCTGTAGAACAGTTAGAGGAATATTTGTTATTCCAAAAAAACTATACAGATATGAATACATCTAATACCATTACAGTAAAACCTGATGAATGGGAAGAAGTAGAAGACTTCGTATATAATCATTGGGACGATATGTTAGGTGTAACATTCTTAGAGCTTAATTCTACATACTATCCTTTGTTACCTTATGAAGAGTGTACTAAGGAACAATATGAAGAATTAAAAGCTAAGATGAAAGAATTCGACCCAGATTTGCTTAATGAAAAAGAATTAAGTACTCGTAATATGGGTAAAGAATTTGAAATCCTTGATGATAGAGAGTCTTGTGCAAGTGGAGTTTGTCCTATCCGATAAACTTCATCAAACTTTCATCAAATAGGGGTTGACAAGTCGCCCTTGGCATGGTATAATACAGTCATAGGTTGAGCCAACAAGGTAGTCCACGACCGAGGCTCATATGTTATGATTAAGTAGTAGGAGGAATACTATGGTAAAAGAAACATTAACAATTAGAAAAGCATTAACACAAAAGAAAGTATTAGATAACCAAATTCAAGAATTATCTTCTACTCGATTTGTGGCTGTAGCTACTTCTAACAGAACTGTAATTGATGGTTTGAAACAAAAAGATTGGGTTAAAGATGCACAAGCTCGTTTCCAATCTTTGAATGATAAACTAAAAAGACGTGAAGCGTTAGCAAATGCCATTATGGACGCTAATGCTAAACACACAGTATCTGTTAAGAAATTCATTGGTATTGATAAACAATCTGATGAGTTTGAAGAAATCTCTTTTGCATCTGCTATCGCTCGTAAGAAATACCTATCTGACTTACTAACAACACTAGTCAAAGGTATGCAAAAAGCTGTGCTAAATAACTCTAAGGCATATCAAGAGACAGAAAGACAGGCAGAAGAGAAAGTTACAGAACGTCTCTACCAAGAGTTTGCTTCTGTAACACAAGCCTCTGGTAAGGTTCGACAAGAACGTGAAGCAGAATTGCGTGAGCAATACTCTATCGAACTTCTGGACCCTAACAAGTTGGCTGAAAACTTAATGTCCTTTAAAGAGTACATTGAGAATTACTTAGTTGAAATTGATGCTATTCTTGGTCATGCTACCGAGGTAACTGAAATTACTGTTGAGTACTAATTATAATTGCTGTATTACCGTTCAACTTTAAGAATGGTGCAGAGGTGTTTGTTGCGTATTGTTTCTACTCTAAAAGTAAAGAAAGCAGATACGTACTCTTGCCTGAAACGAGATAAAAAGAAGAATTTGAGCGTGTCTGCTCGCTGCTACACCTAGGGAGGATAGCAGTCCAAAATGGTAATCCATAATCTTTAAGCATTACAATTAATCGCTTAATCTTTAAACTGGGTTAATCATTACTATCAAGCTCTCAATCTTCAATCTCTAATCGCTTATAAAATCCATGACCTGATACTGTTTTGCTAGTGCCTAGCATAAAGTTGACAGCATGGCTGGTATTACAGCAATACCAATTAATTGTTCGTAAGCAACTAGATATTATTTATACTTTACAGCCTCGCAAGGGGCTGTTACATGGTGGGTTAGCTTAGCAGGTAGAGCAATAGGTTGAAGCCCTATGTTAGCGTTGGTTCAATTCCAACACCCACCACCATTAGGTGTAGTCAACCTAAAATACAAAACCCATCGCATTTGACGCATAGTGCTTTTGGCGGAAGTGAGTGTTTTCCGTTAAAGGGTAAACAGTTCGCGGCAGTTTACCTAACACTCACCATGGCGGAGTAGTCCAATGAAAGAGACACTGGTTTCATAAGCCAGTATAGTGTGAGTTCAAGTCTCACCTCCGCTCCCATTATTGCAGAGTAAAACAGTATGCGGCATGTGTATACTGAAATGGTTTGACTCCATTCTCTGCGACCATGGAGAGTTGGCAGAGTCTGGGTTAATGCAACTGCCTTGAAAGCAGTCGAACAGAAATGTTCCGTGGGTTCGAATCCCACACTCTCCTCCATACATGGATAGTTGACAGAGTGGCTTATTGTATCTCTTTACTAAAGAGAAGTCGTTTAAAAGCGACCACAGGTTAGAATCCTGTACTATCCTCCAGTGCCTTGGTACTGAATTACGGTTTAGTATCACCTACTGGGTTACTCACGGGTCTCCCAGTTAGGATAGGCGTTTATGCATGGCTCGTTAGTCAAGTGGTTAAGACATCGCTCTTTCACAGCGAGAACGGTGGGTTCAATTCCCCCACGAGTCACCATTCGGCACTTATATACTGTCGTTAAGGACCGAACGCACCATGGGTGTTTGGTTGTATATACCACACAACAGCTACGTATTAGTTTACAGGTAAAACAACTCTCGCAAGGAGTAGACGGTGGGTTCGATACCGACCATATGTAGTGGTGTTGTATTCCTAGGTAGTTCAATGGTAGAGCGTCTGGCTGTTAACTAGAAAGTTAGGGGTTCGAGTCCTACTAGGGGTACCAACATTGTGGTGTAGTGTAATGGTAACACAGAAGACTTTGACTCTTTTATTCTAGGTTCAATCCCTAGCACCACTACCATGGTCCCATGGAGTAACGGTTATCTCGTCACCCTGTCAAGGTGAAGATTACGGGTTCAAATCCCGTTGGGACCGCCAGACCACTTAGAGGTTGTGACACTACAATCTTTCCTCCTTTCATTTGTAAGTCCAACCTCTGTATGTGGTTATAACAACTGGTATTACTCAACAAGGAGGCTTATATGAAGAAATTAATTTTAGGTTTAGGTATTTGTGTCCTGTCCCTGATGGGGACAAATAATGCAGACGCTAGAATGATGGAGGTTACAGCCTACACTCACACAGGTGGAGTTATGGCTAATGGAGAGTACCCATATGTAGGTGCTGTTGCTAGTGATGATTTACCACTTGGTACAACAGTAATTATTAATGGGTCCAGCTATGTAGTAGCTGACCGCTTTGGCGGTGGATATACCGATATGATTGATATTTTCGTAGACACGGAAGAAGAAGCAGTTCAATTCGGTAGACAGTATTTAGATGTAGCTGTAGTCTAGGAGTAGATATGGAGCTATATGAGAAAATTATATTTGGGTGATTGTGTGGAGTTATTGTATTAAGTGTAATACAAGTACTACTCACTATTTATGTAATTTTAGGAGGTAGACTTGGATAATCAATATTATATCGAAATAGAAACAGGAAGACGTGCTAAGGCAACTAAAACAATCGTATTTGATACCGTAGGTTGGATTGTCGATTATCTCGACGAAGCACCAGTTAGATATGTTTATAGCGATGATGTATTTAAACGAAAATTTATGAAGGAGAAACCAATGAGTAAAATGAAATTTACACGAGAAATGGCATATGTAATTGAAGCGATTACTATGTATGATAGTTTAGCTCAATCCCAAATGTTAATCGATGAAATCCTGATTACAAACAGTACAGACGGAGAACTTCAAAAAATTATCGAAGAACTGCGTAATGACCTTCACGTGCATATGGATAAACTAAACAAGTTCATCTTTAGTAATGCAGAGTTTGAAGTTTAGGAGGTAATAGTGAGTACAGTTTCCCTACTCTCATATAGCTCACTAGATACAGCAATTCATGCTATGAGTAACTGTTATGGTAAACAATGTACAGTAGACTCGTTAGCAAAAGCGTGTAAGGCAGGGCACTGGTCCCTGCTCGAACACGTTAACGTATCTATTGACATTACATGTAGTCAGAAAGTATTAGCCCAAATTAGTAGGCACAGGCATTTTAGTATGACGGTGCAATCTACTCGTGGTATGGATATCACAGGCAATGGGTTCTATTCTGACTTTAATAATATGGAAGATACACATAAGGCTTATCTAAAACAGGCTTATAGTACATCATCTATGATGTTTGGCAACCTATTAAACTTAGGTGTTCCAGTCGAGCAAGCCTCTTATATATTACCACTTGGTACTCAGGTGTCATTAACAATGACTGGCAACTTACGTTGTTGGCTTGAGTATTTAAAGAAACGCTTATGTAAGAGAGCAAGTGATGAGCACCAACAAATTGCAAGACAGATTTTCGATAAACTGAAATTCGTTTACCCGTCTATCTGTAACTTGGAAATGCTCGGCATGTGCGAAAACTGTAAAGAACTATCTTGTGACTTTACGTCACATAAAAAGAAACCAAAAGAACCAGTACGAGGAGAATTAAAATGAATTATTTAAAGATTAGAGAAGATGATTGGAATACACTAATGGAGTCGTATTTCCAGGGTATTGGCGAATGGGAAACAGATAAAGAAAAAGCCGATTTCTATAATCAATTATTCGACGGTGTACTTTATATGGTAGAAGAATCAAATGGAGAGTGAAAACAATGAAATACACACTAGCAGATTATAAAACAGGCGAAGGTTCTATACTACGCAAAGGTAGAGACACATATATAGTACTTACCTCAAGCGTGGATATGGAAGGTTGGATAACAAAACTACAAGTGCTCGATACATATTCACATACAGTAGTTGAAGTAGACCCATCTTTTGTAGACGACCTTGAATATGTAGGTAACAATAACTTGCTATATAGACTCATTGATAACGCACGAGACCTAACGCATGAACATAGGCTCATAAAAAACGGTATGGGAGAAAGAGTAAAATTACTTAAAGCATATCGTGACTTAGAAAAAGACCAAAAATTGGTTATTAGAGAACTGGAAAGTGGTGCCATCGCACCTTCTGATTACTATAAAAAACTATGGTTGTTGACAGATAAAATGGTACGTGAGTATCTATTCTTGGAAGATTAATATGTGGGTAGCTGGAATAATAATTGCATTATTAGTTGGTGGGACTATGGAAAATAAAGTATATAGTGTACGAATAGAAAAGCCGTGGAGACGCTTTGAGGTAATCTCCTTATATAATGGCACTGACATTGAAATTCCTCAACGAGGGACACACTTCAGTGCTGGTTATGATTTACAATCAGCGGAAACATTAGTGATTGGGGCAGGTGAAACTGTCTTAGTCCCTACTGGTTTAAAATCAGCTTTCCCTGGTGATGAGTTTATGGCTATTTATCCACGCTCATCTATCGCTGGCAAGTATGGTATCACACTTGCTAACTGTGTTGGTATCGTTGATAGTGACTACTATAATAACCCAGACAATGAGGGTCATATCCAAGTATTACTAAAGAATACAAGTGATAGCGACTATGTTGTTAAAAAGGGTGATAGAATTGCCCAAGCAATCTTTCAAAAATTCTATGTTACAGAAAACGACAAACCAAGAAGTACACGCACAGGCGGATTTGGAAGCACAGGGAAATAAAATGCAATCAATAAAAGAACTATTAGAAATATTAGAAAAACCTAAAGTCTATGAACATACACACCTCGCTGGTATTCTCATTCAACTACGAACAGTAGGATATACTCACGTAAAGTACCTTGACTATAGTTACGTTCTATTCACTGGTCCTCATATTCAGGATGTAAAAGTAGAATTACCAAGTGCTATTAGTGCTAATCTATACGCTGTCTTAGGTCCGATAACTAGAGCTATTGACGAAGTACTAGAAAGCAAGTACTTTAAAATAGGTGAAGCTATCTATCAAGAGAATATCAAGCAAAATCATGAGAATGGCTATCTCATTAAACATAAACCAAATGTGCTAAATGCACGTATCTCCAAACATGGTGGTGAATATATCGCCACCTTGAATGGGGTTATTAAAACAAACCCAGGCGACTGGATTATTACTGGGGTTAATGGAGAACAATATCCATGTGACCCAGAGATATTTAAAGAGCTTTATGATATAGTAGAGCAGGAGGTTTAATGGTTCATTATTTCGTAGTTGACTACGGTAATACTGGTGACCTCTATAATATCGGTGTATTGGGTGATGATAAAGACCTAATTAAAGAATACTTAATGAAAGAGTCACGTAATGTGCGTTATTTAAAATCATGTGAAAGAAAAAATAAAAAAGGTAAAGACATTGGGGTAGGTATTATCATTAGTTGTAAGTATCTACCTAAATGCCCAAAAGGAATAGCACCAGATGAACGAGGTACTGTCCTATGAAAGAGTCAATGATACAAGAAGCTATCACCTTATTTGAACATCTTGGTGATAAAGCATTAGAAGAAATCAATTTTGCTATGAAGTCATGGGAATACACTAATTCCGTAAATGAGTATCGCAAGGTTGATAAACTATCCAAACTCTTTTTAGAAAGGTTTGGTAAATCTCCAGAAGAGATTTATATTAAAAAAGAAGAGCATCTAATGCTCCTTCATTTCGCTTTATGGCTTAAATCATACCTCTCCTCGTCTAACAAAATGAGTTGGGAAATCTGGAGAGATAGTGTGATTTTCGGTATGAGTACACAGGAGATTATGGATAAGTATAATATCAAAAATAATCAGATTGTGTATAAAAGAAGAAAGAAAATCTATCAAGACATAAAGACAGCATTGCCGTTATATTACGAGCAATACTTGAACTTAGAAGAGTATATGAAAGGCTAGGTATATGACAATAAAAGCATTAGAGGCTACATATAAACCACATATTATCACGTGCCGATTAAATACAGACTATGCACAGCTGGCTGTATTATCTGACGTGCACGAAGGCTTAAACAACAGAGCCTATCTCAAACAAACTGTAGATAATTTGTTAAAACTTGGACCTAACTGCAAAGTTATTTTAGGTGGTGATAGCACTAATACAACGACCAAACATTCAAAAGGTAGCGTACTAGAAGAGTCCTTAGTTGGTGACGAGCAGGTTTACGCATTGGTTGAAGATATTCGTCCTTTATATGAAAGTGGTCAGCTATTAGGTGTTATCGGTGGTAATCATGGTGCAAGAGCTTATAACGACGCTTACATTAGCGTAGAGCAAATGCTCTGTGCTTTACTAGGTGACCGTAGTTTATACAAAGGTGAATTCGGTTTAGTTTATTTCAACGTAAATAAGAATTGTTACATTCACCATATCCTCCACAAAAATCGTAGAACGAAAAACTATTATGATTACTTTAACGCAGATGTAACGTGGTTTGAACATTTCCACGAACCAAGTGCTACACCTAAGATTGCTATCGAACATAACAAATACACAAAGAAACCTATAGTTAAAGAAGTTTGGGAACTTAGACAAGCATCATTCCAAACATATCCAAGCTATCTTAAAGCTAGTGGTATTCGTCCTAGTTTAAGTGGCTTCTGGATTGCAGAAATGACTGGCAATGAGAAACAGAAAAAAGTAACTCCTTTCATGGGCGATACTTATTTTGATTTGAGAGGCAGGGGATTAAATGTTAGTAAATGATATGTTCCTTGATTTAGGGTTTGGTTATAAGGTAGCCATGAAAGAAATCTTTGCTATCATGCCAATGGACGTATCAAGCTCTAAAGAGTTGTTCCGTCGATACTTCCGTGATGGTAAAGTATTACGGGCTACTAAAGGTAGAAAAGCACACTCCTATTTACTCCTAAATAATGGTATGGTGTTTGCTTCTGCATACACAACAGACGAACTCACAGAACGTGTATGGGAACTCAAACGTATAGCAAGGGCTATCGACTATGCCGAAGTATAAACCAGGGCGACGTAAAGCTCGCCCACTCACCCATAAACAGCATGTATATGTACAGGCTAAAATTCTTACTGGAAGTAAAAGGGAGGCTTTAAAGGTGGCTGGCTATACTGAACGTGGTAACAATGTAGAGGAAAGTAGGGCAGTACAAAAAGCACTAGAAGATTACAGACGTAAAATGGATAAGAAATTCATGGACAAAGCAGATAAGGTAACTAATATGCTCCTTGAATTAATTGAAAGTCCAGATACTCCTGCAAGTGCTAAAGTAACTGCTATTAAAGATTGGTTAGATAGAGCTGGTCTTAAACCTGTTGATAAACAAGAGATTGAAGAAAAACGCTCCATTGATACAACAAGTAAATTAAGTAGAGACTTAATCAATAAACTAAATATGTTACCAGAAAAAGAAAAAGGCGAGGAATAAAACCCTCGCCCATTTTTTTATTTTAGATATGGTCTTTTAAAACTGTGCGAATATCTTCTCTTAGTTGGAAAGTATCCTCATTATGTTTTAAAGCTACATGTACTAATTTATTAGTAATCTCTGTTGTGGAGGAAATCCACTCTAGCGATTTGCGTTCAAACGCTTTTACTAAAATTTCTGGTACGTAGCACGTATCCTCGTCAGATAATCTATATAGAGTTTTTAGTTCGCCAGTATAATCTGGGATGTGATATAATAGTACGCCGTCTTTATCGAATATATGGTATGATATAGGTCCAACACGTTGGATTTTGAATATACCTTTCTCTTGCAATCGAATACAAATATCAATGATTTCGTCCTATCTTCTAATCATATTTAACCTCCTCCGCTAATTCTACTCTATCCCAATCACCATTTGTATGTTTTGTACTCCATGACGTACAACCATGTATCCATGTATGTACTTTACCGTCTTTATAACAGGCAAAGTGCCGTTGTTGTACTTTATTACCACAATATGCATATACTTTAGTATCTACTGGAACTTTAGACCAGTCAACTTTGTTCAAAGCCCACCAAATATTAATATAATTTGTATTTTCAAATATATCGGATAATAGAATAGATACTTCGTATTGTAATGCGTGTGCGTCTCCTGTCGGACTGGTTATACCGCCATCATCATGCATTTCTGGTTTATTTTGCGACAAATATATACGACTATATCCTGTTGGTCTATATAAATATCTAGCACCATCTTTGTACAAATTACTTAGTATCTTTTATAGTAATATGTGTACATGTTATTTCAACTCCTTTACTTTATACTTACACTTATTCATATTTTGTATACATCGTCATTTCTATAAATTTCTTTTATTTCAAATGTTCTTATAGCTGTACTGGAATAATACGGAGCCGCTCCGTCAAAGGTACACATATCTTTTGTCACTGCACTAATTAAGTTTTTCACTACTGTATTAAAATGACCACATGTATCGCCAGTTAAAGTGAGTTTACCAGTATTAACTAAATAAATGTCGTTTGTACTAAACATATCGTAACAAATCATTAACATATTAGTTCCTCCTCGACCATTAATTCACCACCATACCCTGTAGCATAAGGTGCTACCCACAATATATTTGAACTTGTTTTTATATACTCTTTAAAGAAATGCTTAACTTGATACATAGCATAGTCTTTAAAAACTTCTGTACGTGCATAATAATTAACTGTCCCATCATGTAAGTTAGCTCTTACATGATGTTTATTAAAACATATATCTACACCGCATTTAAACGGCATATAATCACTGTTGATTAAAAAATAATGACTGGCATCATACTTCGCTATAAATAACATATTACCTCCTAATTTTTATATTTACCGATGTGCAGTTCTCTGATATCTTGAACTTTACCATGATAATATTTTTTGATTAAATAAATATTATCCTTTTTAGCAACTGTGAACGCAGGGAATTCACTGAAATAAATATCCGTACCATGTATATGAGCGACATTCTTAGATTTTATACAATAACAATTAGGCATCACAACAGACGGTATAATATTACCAGCGTCAAAATAAACTTCATTTACTTTATATGCTCTCTCTGCAATTACTTCAGATACCCAATAATCAAACATAGTATCACCACCTTTATTCGTATTTTCCAAACATATAAGTACGCACATCACACAGTTGGCTATCAAAATATTGCTTTATCTGAAATATCGACTCAGTGTCCATAACGAATGAGCTCTTTCTAATTTTTGGTACTAACTTCCCTAATTCGCATGTAATCACACACAAGCTACTACCACTTGCATATAAAGTTGTATTTTCTAATACACCATAGTTTTTAACATCGGTGTATACATTCATATTTTTACAGCTATATCCACCAAGTATAATATAATCGTTCAAAGTTATTCACCCCCTTTCAAAAATTTAGCTAAGAACTCTTCATTTATAACTTTAGGAGTATACGTTCTACCATTATCCATAATTTCTTTGTATTTGATTGTAGCCTCAATCGCATTAATTAAATCATAGCTGTCTTTGTAGATATTGTACACTGGCAAGAATAACTCTTGCATATCTTTATTTCTACGTCGCTCTTTAGATACTTGTAATAAGATTTGAGAGAACATATCACCCTGCTCTTGGTCTCCTTTATAATTATTTTCAACTAGGTGACGAATATCAGATAATGCTTTATCCATTTTACCAACACCTTGATACCAATCCATACGAGCTGAGTAGATATAATCCATAACATTTTTAAATTCAACGATAACATTAAACATTTCTTCTTTATCATAAACTTTCTGCATATTATTTACCTCCATTAATAAAAACTTTGTTAGGCTTATTAATAATCTCTCGTTTCATCTTCTTAACATCGTCCCAACCATAACAGAAATATCTATTATCAATAATAGTGAATTTCTTTTTATTACCCACGAGCCATTTAAAATAGTCACTCGGTAAACGGTGTATCTTTTGTAGACTCATACAGTATTGGTTAGCTACAGCCTCAGCTACATATTCGCCATAAATATAATATAAGACTTCATCAGTTCCTCTCTTTTTAACAGCCAACTGCTTTTTAATATCTTTTAGGCAATCATCATAATTATCATCAAATTCTTCACTTGCATATCTATCGAATAACATACTCATTATAACATTCCTCCGTCTACTATATAATCAATAACTGCTTTCTTAAAACTATTTGTATTTAGTCTATACTCATCAATACTGCCTTGCCCATATAGGTAAAAGATAAACACGTCTTTGTCTTGCCCTAACCTATGAACACGGTCTTGTGCTTGTGCTAGTAATGCAGGTGACCACGGATATTCTATAAATACTGCACATCTACTGGCAGTCAATGTCAGTCCTACTGCACTAGCTTGCAAGCTACAAATAATAATTTGAGTATCATGTAATTGGAAATTGTCTATATTAATTTGTCTGTGTACTGGTGATTGACCACCTACAATAACACTAGCATCTGGGAATTTCATATTTAAAGCCTTCCCAATATCTTTATGATGTACAAACACTACCACCTTTTCATCACGTTCCAATAACTGTTCTATAAAATCTACAGAAGCATCTAATTTCTTATGTAATACCGCCCTATCATATCTTTCAATATCATGAAAACTTGTTGGAGCTGGTTGGTTTAATTCTATAATTGGAATTGGCACGATTGTTTTAGTTGGTAACTTATTCTCTAAATCGTCCTTAGTTCGTCTAAGCCAAATTCCATTCATCGTTTGATGAAGCTCCTGTAAGTCTGAGCAACCGCTATAATCAATACCATATTGGCTATGACGTGGGTTACAATACTTCTCTAAGAATTTCTCTCTACCACCTACTTTGTGAATATTATTAAGAATTTCCATTTGTGTAATTAGTTCACGTGGTCTGTTTAACATTGGTGTACCGCTAATTAAAATCTTGTATGGTATTTTTCTTGACCATGCAAGTGCTAACTGAGTACGTTTACTGCTTTCCTCTTTAAACGAGTGGCTTTCATCTAATACCAGTTGCTTTATTGGTAAAGCCTGTATTTCAAATTTATACTTGTTCATACGTTCATAGTTTGTAATAATAATATCTTGGTTTAAGTTATCAATCTCTAAATCTATACCAACCCACCTCGCAATCTCATTTCTCCAATTAAGTTTTAAAGCACTAGGACAAATTACCAGTATAGGGAATTGACTACGTTGTATCATAGCCTCAATTACTGTTCTGGTTTTACCCATTCCCATATCGTCGCACACAAATGCTGACGAGTTATTTAAAATAAATTCCACACCCTCTTGTTGATGTGGTAGTAAAGGTAACCTCATTTATATGCTCCTATACAATTGCTTCACTATAAATAGGTTGATTATATCCATATCTTGCTTCCAGAAAATACTAATTATCATTAATATTTCTCCTTTAGTGAAAATAAATTAGGATAATCTGTATCTGTCTTCCAGAATTCACTATTAAAATATGGACTATACAGTCCATCTGTATAAACGTCCATTTTTTCTTCGCCAATATTTAGTGACATTACTGTGAAAGATATTGGCATGCTAGTTGGGTTGTTAAACCATATCAAAATCTTACCTTGTAAATCTTGTTTGTCATATAATCCAATGCGTATCATTATTAGAACTCCTTTTTTACTATATCAAGTTCAATCGTATTCATGCATATACCGCCTTTACGATATAACAGCGTTCATAATTGTCTTTATCTTTCATAAAGCTAGTGTCATAAGCACCTTGAAATAAATCACCGTTTTCAGTACTTAGAAAAGTTTCTCCTTTACGTTCATCAACAACTAGAAAACTGAAAAAGCCATTGAACCTAGACTGCCATATCACATTTTTCATAAATAAATCGTGACTATCAAATAATTCTATCCCACTCATATAATCCTCCAAAAGAGAAGGGAGTTATTTACCCCCTGTATAGTCCTTATCTCCTGCATAAATAGTTTGAGCATCGTTGATTTTCTTACCGACAATAGCAGTTGGATAATCAACCCAGAACACAATACTGTAATCTTTAATCATGTAATCATAAATTGATACGTAGTATTGATAAGCCAAGTCATACATATTATCGACTAACTGTTCCATGCAATCATCACTCATCTTACCTACAAATACTTCTACTGGGTAATATTTTTTAGCTTCACCATCATCTGTGATTGTGTCCACAACTCCTTTAACACATTCTGGATATTCTCTTTGTAGTAACTCTTCATAGGTTTTAACAGCTTTCTGAGTGTTGTAGTACCCAGTATAATCTTCGGCGTATTCATCGCTATACCAAACATCGTCATAATCATCAGTGCTATAATCAACATACTTACCTGTATAGTAACTTTTATAGCTTTTATAACTGGTATTGGAATACCAAGCACCACTTTCCTTACTTTCAGTGAACTCACCTAACATAGCTACAGAGCCATTGTTACCAACAAACACAAGTTTATTACCACGTGTATGTTTTACCAGTAACTTCTGTACTTGTTTATTCCAGATTGCTTTACCTAATGGGAAAGCCATTTCCTTGATAAACTGCATAGTATCACTATGCTTGGATTTCATACCTAGTTTAGGTGTGTATTCTGAGAGAATACCGTTGTGTACCATACCAACATCAGTGAATGTGTTGGCTTTACCCATTGTTTTGTAATCATCGCTTACTGCAAATGGGTGACAAGTTGAAGGTGCAATAGCACCACTTGTAGCAATCCTGAAATGGAACACACGGTGAACATCTTCTGGAATTTCATTAGCGGCTTGCCAGAAGTCTTCGAAAGTAAAGAACCCTTTTCTGATGTGGGTTTTACCCTTTTCTTTATCCCAGTACATTAAACCTGCACCGTCGTTGTTATAATCAAAACAATTACGAAGTTCTTCCTCGTGTAACTTTAAACCTGCTTCATATACTGCAATAACGCACATAATTTTCTCCTTTGTAATTAATAACTAAAATTTATTTAAATTGGAAAGCAAGGCTTATTTACCTTGCTCCCCTAAACGATGTAACAATTCATCATAACCACGCTCTTCACCTAGTTTACGAATATTTTCCCAAGTGAAGTCTTCCCATTGACCGTTAGCTAAATCAGTCATTACATCAGTAATTTGAATAAAGCTACGTAGAGTTCGTGGGTTGTAAGTAGTATTCCACAAGCGAATTTCAATAGTAGCGGCATTTTGAACATTCACCGCAGAGTATCTTGAACCACGAGCCTCATTATAGCAACCTTCAAATGTAGAACAATCATCAACATAAGTTGCTTGAGCCCATTGTTCTGCTTGACTAGAAGGGCGGTTAGCAAACACTACTAAGTCTTCATAGTTTTCAGAGAAGAAACGAATTAACTTACCAATATGGGCACGAGATTTGAAATGACTTCTGGATACGTGGATATGGATACCAGCTCCATAAGTTTCGTCGTAGCCATTCTCTTCTAATTGCTCTGTAATCTTGTCCCAGTCAATGCTTTTTAGCATAAATTCTGGTGTACATGGGTGAGTCACCGCCTCAAATCCATAGTCTAAAGAGCCATCAGACTTACAGTACCAGTGGGCTTGCCCACCAAAGATTTTTTTAGCTTTATGGTCGTTATAACCACCTCCTTCTACTTCGTACTCTAAGCCTAAGTACTTTTCGCTATCGCCACCAAAGAACTGAGCATCTGGTTTGTAAGAATAGCAGTGGATAAAGCCGCAGTTACCATTTACGTAATACCCTTCATCATCTGTGTATTCTTCTGCACAGTAATCACACAACCAGTAGCCATTTTCAGCGTGGTACATATCGTCCGTTACAAACAATTCGCCACACTCTTGACAGCGTGTAAAGTTTTCGTCGATAGAGTTATGAGAAACAAAGCTATCTACGGACTCTACATACTCGCACTCGCTTTCATCTAAATACATAGCGTCGTAATCGCTCCAACGATAATTATATAAACAATCTTCACATATGTCCTTGTCGTAGTTCTCTAAATAATTGTGTTCTTCTATACTGTGTATTCCACCGCAATCATCACAGATAAAATATTCGTCGGTCAATCCTTTTTGAATATCTCTATGAGTGATGATTTTACCACCATCAGTTTCGATATAGTGGTCACTCTCTTTAACAACTACATCTTCAGACAAGCTAGAGAAAACTACTTCGTCACGATTTAACAATACTTTTTCGTTGGCGTAATCGCACATTACACCGTCTTCAACTACACGACCAGTTACTAAAGATAATGGTCTGGATAATTCAGACCATAAACTGGTTGTCCCTGCTTCATATCTATTAGGAGAATTTGGAATAGTAATGATGTGACCATATTTGCCAACGTAAACAAGTGCACCATTGACATTGTAATACTTTTCCGCCTCAACAAAGCCATTGGCTTTGGTTTTGTAGACTATGGCATTAAACCCAGTATCTACAGTCGTTTCTTCGTGGCTTAAACGCTCACACCAGTTACTAAAATAGAGCACCCCTTGAGGGATTGTCACCTCATTTTTCACATATGGAGCTGGCAATTCCTCTACTGGGATATGCTTGATATCTGCACTATTATTTACGTTTCTAAGGAAGTAAAAACCTTCCCCAGAAGCCATATTAGTGGCAAGAGCTTCAAGTTCCATTAATTTTCCGTCGATTACATACAATTTTTCCATGATATATTCTCCTTTATTATAAAATTAAAAACATGGAATTGAAATATATTATCTGATACCGTTACGGTTATCAATATACAACGTAAACACTTTATCGTGGTAAGCTAAGCCTCTCACATGGAAGCCACGCCAAGTATATTTGTGACCGTTATCCATGAAGTCCCATATCGTACAATAAATCACTTGGTCTTTATTATACTCAGAGAACTCTTTTACCACAGCCTTAGAGGTTTGCTGTTTACTATCCTCTTTCTGTTAATAATTACAGGAGAAAGAGATAGAACCAAATGTACCGCTAAACCCAGTTACTGGGAATACTTTCCCAGTACTCAACTCAATAATTTGCCATACTGAGTTCATAGGATTTGTATTACATAATTTAATAATATCACCGATATCATATTTCACTTTGACCACGCTCACTTTCCTCACGTTCTAACTGTGCAATCATACCCTCGTACCATCGTTTACGACTATACAGAAGCTCAATTTCACGGAGGCGTCGTTTATAAGCCTTTGCTGAATAGTCACCTTTAATAATATTAGGTAATTCACCAAAAGCAATATCGGTGGACGAACCAGAAGCAATTTCTAATTGCTGTAAAGCCCATACAAAATGACCAATGCGTTCTACCAGTTCTGGCATTAAATCATCTGGCAGTAACGCTTTATACAAGCGTTGAATATACAAGTTTGAGTCGAAATAACCTTGACTAGCTTTGTCAACAATTTCCATAATTTTTTGTTTGTGTTCCATAATAAACTCCTTTATTTTTGATGTCTTTCTCGTTATCGACAGAAATTACTAAAAAGGGTTTTCCGTCAATTTGTGATTTCAACATACAATACATAGTTATTCCCCTTTCATTACACGTTTAATGGTGTAATAAACCAAAGAACCCATCATAAAATAGCCAATAATTAGGATAGACCACGCTACTACATGACCTACCATCTGCACAGTACTAATATCCATACTGCACTCCTTTCAATAAATAATATTGATGTACCTATCACTCAGTACTAGGTGAGTAGGTACTCCGTGAGGTTCGTTCCTCAACGGCTGAGTCCATTGTACCACACAAACACGATTTTGTCAAATTCCGCTTGTTTGCTGGCTTCGTGGAGCCTCCTGCATGGAACACACCAATCCATTCTCACCAATTCTCAATACGTAGGGATACCATATTAAATACCTATAACTATATAAGAGATAAAGCAATAGAGGGAATATAGTTTTATTATTCCATGCTCAACAGCCCACAAACCCAGTAAATAAGCGGATTTCTATGTTTTTGTGTAGTATGGTTTAGTATAGCCAAGGCAAGCGACCACCGCTCATGTGGTTAGCTAGTCAAGTTCTTTGAAAACTAAATATCGTAGGTAGTACTTTCAATAGTATCTCTTAACCTTTTAACATTAATCAATCTTTAATGAATAAAAGGCAAGCCTTAACAGGCTTGATATGGTGAATGAAATGGCTGTAGCTAAGAAATCTATTGAAATCAAAACTCAAAAAACTACTAAAAAAGCAACTAAACGTACTGTATCTGGTAAAAATATCTTTGTACTAGATGAAAAATCTATGACATTAAATATTACTATGCCAGTTGAGTGGAACGCTACTCATACAGTGTTAAAGGCAAAGCACGTTACCGATGTCGAAGGGCAAAAATATAAAAAATTGTCTTTCACTGACGATAAGGGCAATGAGCTATACATTTTCAAAACAGGCTTTTCTTATGAGCCTGTAACGAAAGATGTTCCTATTCCTAATGTATCGAAAAAAGATATGTCTGCTTTATCAGATGAGGAGCAAGCTATGTTAACCTTGCTACTCAAAAAAATGTCTAAATAATCTGCAATTAGTGGTTAAGAGGTACTATTGAGGGTACTACCAATATACTGTTTACAAAAAACACAATGTTATGTAAATAGGGTACCTTTTGAAGTAAAAACCCGTGTTTTTCGACAATGTGTTATGTAAATAGTATACCTTCGTAAATTCTCAAATTTTAATGAAAGAGGTAAAACAATGAAAATCTTTATCAACAGAGAATTTGTAAACGCTATCAAAGAGGCGGAACAACGCCAATTAATAAGTGCGGTTGCGGACTTGATGGAGCTAGGAATGGAGCATAAAAAGGCTTTAAAGCTGGTATCTAATATGTCTGTAGAAGATGATAATAAAGCTGAAACAATGCAAGAGCTTCTTGTATATCAGTTACAGCGACAAAATAAGTTTTTCCCTATTCTATATAATTGGATTAAAGACTCTTTAATTACTGGTCTTGGTATTATCAAATGTTACTGGGAACGTACAGAGGGGTATACTACAGAGCAGGCTAAGCTAAATAACGAAGCTCTCCAAGCTCTTATTCAAACCGGTGTTGAGGTAACGGATATCCAAGGTCCTGATATTTACGGCGACTTTGATGTTACATATCAATCACCGTATTATGTAAAGAATGCACCTAAGATTGAGAATATCTTAATTAGTGAATTTATCTACTCTCCAGATGCTAAGAGTTTAGATGAAGCTAATTTCGTAGCACATAAACGCACAGTAACAATGAGTTACTTGCGTGAGCGTGAAGCTCAAGGTGTATACGCTAATATCGACGATATCAAGGTAGATAAGTTTAAAGGTTCTTCATACGACCCAATCGATGAGGTAGTTGGTGACAACTACGTAGATATTACTCAAGAAGAGCAAAAAGCTCGTCAAGAAGTTGTTATCTACGAGTGCTATACTAAGATTGATATCAATGGTGATGGTATTTTAGAGGACATGATTATCACTATTTGCGGTGATACTATCATTCGTATGGAACAAAACTATATGGGTAGACACCCATTCTTTGCTATCTCTCCTACAAAAGACCCGCATCGTATTTGGGTTAAGCGTTCTTACGCTGAACTAATCGGTGAATTACAGGACCTTAAAGTAGCTTTAACTCGTCAAATCATGCAGAACGTGGCATTAACTAATGACCCTAAGATGTTACTTGACGAAACAGCTATTAACATCGACGACTTTGTACAAGGTCGTAAAGTAGTGCGTATGAAAGCTGGTCACTCTTTACATGAAGTGGCTATGCCAATGCCAGTTACTCCTTTATCCCCTCAAACATTCACGTTCTTAGAGTGGGTTGAAGGGCAAAAAGAAAACCGTACTGGTATTACTCGTTACAACCAAGGGCTTGATGCTAATAGCTTAAATAAAACAGCCACAGGTATCTCTGCTATCTTAGGACAAAGCTCTCAACGTCTTGAATTAGTAGCACGTATGTTTGCAGAAACTGGTCTTTTATGAATTATTCCGATTTATGGTTAGCCTAAATCAAAAATTCATCGACCAAGCTACAGTTATTCGTTTAACTAATAAAGAAATGAGAATTACGCCAGAAGATTTAGATGGTAGCTTTGACTTAATTGTTAATGCTGGTATTAGTATTGCTACTAAAGAGTCTACTATCATGGCTACTCAAACATTGTTGACTGCTATTATGCAGGCTAACGCTGGTGGCTATATGGTTTCTACTCCAGAGAATATCTACAACTTATTCAAAAAATGGATTGAAAGCATTGGCTTTAAAAACTATGGTGATTATATCACTGACCCAGCTATTACTCAACAACGTATGATGATGGAAATGCAGTTGAAACAACAGGTATTATCTAAATTACCACCTGACGCATTACAGTATTATGCCCAATTCGGTATCTTACCGCCACAATATTTAAATATGTTACCACCTGAATTACAGGTATTATTCCAAGGAGCAGGAAATGAACCAGGAACAAATGAACAACAAAATGTTGGAGGTCAGT
>ENA-OOPA01000003-OOPA01000003.1-human-oral-metagenome-genome-assembly--contig:-NODE-3-length-18804-cov-30.640306_pt1 | contig 18804 bp, 29 predicted proteins | sample MGYA00245290_ERZ501122 | MGnify/ENA primary metagenome ERZ501122 (study PRJEB25959, sample SAMN05335051) | human oral metagenome | host: human-associated | place: USA: California | collected 2014-05-19...
TTTTTTTTAACAGCTTGAAAAACTTTTTTATACCTGAAACGACGGACACAGCAAGTGAACGGCTCCGGCGAATGGCTGGGGATAGATGATGATATCACTACCCCGAAGGCGCTTTCAGAGACAACGTACTTCACATGTCTAAAGGTCTTATCCGAAACGATGGGAAAGATGCCGCTGAAGCTATATAAAGAGGATGCGACAGGTGGAAGAGTAAGGGCCGATGCCGTAGATGTGCTTTTGTACAGGCCGAACAGCGTAATGACTCCGTCAACCTTCTGGTCAACCATGGAAGCAAATTGCCAGCATTACGGTAATGCTTACGCGTGGATACAAAGGGATTATGGTAGGGGTTTAAAGGCCGGAAAGATACAGACGAAAGCTTATTGGATAATGAAATCCGATTGCGTGACTGTATACATGGACGACGCAGGCGTTTTTGGCGACCGTGGAAGACTGTATTATCAATATAGCAATCCACAAAATGGCGAAACGGCGGTCTTCAGACAGGAAGATGTCTTGCATATCAAAAATTGGCTTTCGTGGGATGGAGTCATGGGGCTTTCAGTAAGAGAAATACTGAAAAGTACTATACAAGGCGCAGGATACTCACAGAGATATCTTGAAAAGCTATATAAGAGCGGTCTGACTGCATCAAGTGTACTGCAGTATACTGGCGACCTTGACGAAAAATTAAGGATGCAATTACAGAAAAAGTATAACGAACTTCTCACAGGTGCGGAAAATGCAGGCAAGGTGGTAGCGTTGCCAATCGGCATGAAGCTTGAGCCGCTTACATATACGCTTGCAGATGCGCAGTATATGGAGCTCAAGAAGTACAGTGCCTTACAGATTGCGGCGGCGTTCGGAGTAAAGCCAAATCAGATCAATGATTATGAAAAGAGCAGCTATTCAAACTCCGAATCACAACAACTTAGCTTTTTGATAGATACAATGATGTACCGCTTAAATCAATACGAACAGGAGATAAATTACAAGTGCTTGACTGATGAACAGAGAGCAAAAGGATTTGTATACAAATTCAATGAAAAAGTGCTTTTGCGTGCCAATATGGAGACACAAATGCAATCTATAACTTCGGCAGTCCAAAATGGAATTTATACACCAAATGAAGGCCGTCACCTTTTGGATCTTCCTTCTTTAGAGGGTGGTGATGTGCTTATAGTAAACGGCAATTATGTGCCTCTTACTGATGTAGGGGCTGCATATAACTTAGGAAAGGAGGGCAAAGGATGATACTCAAGATAAAAGGCGATATAGTCAGTAATGACATGAAAGATATTTATGAGTGGTTCGGCTATGACTGTACTACTCCGGGTGATGTACTCACAGCACTTGAGGAAATGCCAAAAGGTGACCGCTTGCAGGTAAAAATAAACTCCGGTGGCGGTGATGTGTTTGCAGGGCAGGAGATATATAGCACACTTAGAGGTCGCAATGATGTAGACATTGAAGTGGAAGGGCTTGCGGCATCTGCTGCATCCGTCATAGCAATGGCGGGCAAAAGTACAATATCACCTGTCGGTATGCTTATGATACATGATGTTAGTGCAAGCTATATAAGCGGAAATCATGCACAACTTAGTAAGCAGGCCGAGACCTTAAAGGCATGGGATGAAGCTTTGGCAAGTGCATATGTCGAAAAGACGGGCAAGAACAAAGAAGAAATCATTCAGATGATGGATGCTGAAACTTGGATAACAGCTGATAAGGCTGTAGAACTTGGCTTTATAGATGCTATAAGTCAGGCAGGTGAGCTGGTAATCACTAACGGCATCGGTAATTTAAAGGTTACAGATGAGATGATAAAAAAGTATGAAGCCAAAAAGGCCGATACTGAAAAAGAAAAGAATGAGTTACTAAAAGACCTTGATAAATTCGGGGCGTGAAAGGAGCAAATAGTATGAATTTACAGGAGTTACTTAATCAAATCAATGCAAAGAAGCTTGAAGTAAAGAACCTTGCGGAGCAGGGAAAGATAGAGGAAGCAAAGACAGCAAAAGAGGAGCTTGTAAAGCTTCAAGATCAATATAATATTCTTAAGGATATTATAGAAAATGAGCAATCTGGAATGACAAGCGGAACAGCCAATGCTGTTGGCATGAAGGTAGTTACAACAGGCGAGCCAACTGATGCCGTACATGACTTTGCAGAGGCAGCTAGACACGGCTTTTACACTAACACAATGACTGAAGGCACAAAGGCTGATGGCGGTTATACAGTGCCTGATGATATTCAGACAAAAATCAATCAGTATAAAGAGGCTACATTCTCACTGGAAAGTCTTGTTGATGTGGAGACAGTAAAGACAAGTAGCGGTAGAAGAACCTTTCAGAAAAAGGCGCAGGCCGAAGGCTTTAAAGCTGTGGCAGAGGCTGGGAAAATTCAGGGCAATAACACCCCACAGTTTGAAATTCTTGAGTATGCTGTTAAGAAGTATGCAGGGTATATGCCGGTTACATCTGAGCTTTTGGCCGACTCAGATGCCAATATCACCGCTGTACTTACAAAGTGGCTTGCCGAAGAGGATATTGCGACCAAGAATGCTCAAATCCTTACAGCGATTGGAACAAAGGCTGAAACAGATTTAAAGAACCTTGACGGCATCAAAAAGGCCGTAAATGTCACCTTAGGTGCTGCATATGCCGGAGGGGTTGCAATCGTGACTAACGATGATGGACTTAATTACCTTGATACTTTAGTAGACAAGCAAGGAAGATACTTGCTTAGTCCTGATGTTCAGAACCCAATGCAGATGGTACTTGCGGTAGGGGCAAGAAAGATACCTGTAAAGGTTGTACCAAATACAATTTTGGCCACAAAGACCAATAAGATTCCATTCATCGTTGGTGATTTAAAGGAAGCTGTGAAGATTTTTGACAGAGCGAAGCTTAATATCATGACTTCCAACGTGGCAGCAGTCGGAACACTGAACGCTTTTGAGCAGGATTTGACACTGTTCAGAGGCATCGAAAGATTTGACTGCAAAGTCAAGGATTCTGATGCATTTGTAAATGGTACCATCACAGTAACACCGTAGTAATGTTTTAGCCCTTGCATCTGCAGGGGCTTTTTAGGAGGTATTAGCCTATGACGATTGAAACGGTCAAAGACTACTTAAGGGTAGACGGCGACGACGATGACGGACTCATATCTTTAATGATGGAGACGGCGAAAGAATATATCGTGTCCGCTGTAGGTGAATACGACGAAGAGGATAAGACGGCAAACCTTCTTTTTTGTGCGATAGTGCAAAATCTGTATGACAATAGAGAGCTTATGCAGTCGGATATACAGCAAAGAAAAGCGATTGAATACACTTTTAAGAGTATAATCTTGCAACTGCAAATGAAAAAAGCACTTAAGGGGGATACATGAAAGGTATAAATCCTGGAAGGCTTAATAAAAAGGTCAATATACTAAGATACATAGAGACAGAGGACGAACTTGCCAATATCGTGAGTACTTTATCAGTGCATAAAAAAGTTTGGGCAGAGATAAGACCACTAAGAGGAAACGAACAATTAGAACACTATAAGACAACAAGCAAGCTTGTATACAAAATTACAATCAGGAATACAGATATTACTGAAAAAGATGTGATTGAGTATCAGGGCAGGCAGTTTCTTATAAATTACATTGTCAACCCATTAGAGGCGAATTATTATCTTGAACTTATGTGTACAGAAAACAAAGACCACGAGGAAAGGAGGGAGTAATGGAGTCAGTACATTTTATCGGACTTGAAAGCTTGCTTGAAGATATGCAAAGCATGGCAACACAGTCGCCTGATGAGCTAAATGATGCGGTCATAAAAACGGCGAAAGCGTGGACGAAGGACTGCAATGCAAAGATGCCGTCAAGCTATAAAAGCGGTGCAAAGGGCTTGAAAAGATGGAAAACAACGAAGAATTACAGCCCTTCAGGAATGATTGCAAGCGTTGATGTCACCAATAAGGCACCCCACTTCCACCTTGTCGAAAATGGCCACAGAAAATTTATAAACGGAGTGGATACGGGTGGTTTTGTTGAGGGCAAGCACTATGCAGAAAAAACAAGAGAAGAGTATGAAAGCAAATACCCAGATATGATGCAATCGGCTATTAATAAGGCCTTGGCAGATCGGGGGCTTTCATGATTATTTATGCTGACATCATCAAAGAAGTAAATTTGATTTTGAAAAGAGAATATCCAAACATCAAAAGATACGGAAACGACACTGTAGATAATGCAGTACCACCATATTTTTTTGTTGAGGTCGTGCCATTCGTTATAAATAGAGAGAGTCGAAATATGATGCACAAATCGTGTTCAGTGAAAATTACTTTTGTACAAAAAGTGGCTAAACAGACGGAAGCACTTGAGGTTATCGAAAACATATTCGATAGCTTAGGTATGGTCTTAATTATCAAAGACAGGCGACTACTTGTCACAGAGTATACGCATGATTATATCGAAGATCATGGCAATATTCCGCAGATGTCCTTTAAGCTGGACTGGTACGAAAGTACGGAATACCATAACGGAGAACTCATTGAGGATATTCATTTGAAAGTAGAAAAGAAAGGAAGTAGATAAATGGCAAAATTAACATCACCAAGCATCACAATCGCTTTTACCGAACAGGGTGCAAGTGCGGTGACAAGGGGCGAGCGTGGAATTGTCGCCCTTGTCTTAAAGGGTACAAGACAGCAGGCTTTTAAGGTTATGAGTATTAGTGACATTCCAACCGGAGTTTTAAGCGCTGAAAATGAGCAATTTGTTAAGGATGCTTTAATTGGATATAGTCACGCACCTAAGTATGTAGTTGTTTATGTTATGCCTACTGCTGAAGATATGACAAAGGCATACAAGGATATGATGCAGTACTTTGAGAATGAAAAATTTACATATATGGCAATCCCGTCAGTAAAAACTGATAATAAGGTTCAGGATATCGTCACATGGGCAAAGAAGCAAAGAGATGAGCATAATCTTGTAAAAGTGGTACTGCCAGAGATAACGGCAGATAGCGAAGGCGTAATAAATTGGTGTTCTACTTTGTATAGAACAAAGGAGCAGGCGATAACACCCGAACAGGGATGTGCAAGAATTGCAGGTCTTTTGGCAGGTACAGGCCTGACTGTATCGGGTACATATGCACCTTTGCAAGATTTTGTGGATGTAAACAGACTTACAAAGACCGAGCAGGATACAGCGGTAGGCGACGGCAAGCTTATAGCCATTTGGGATGGTGAAAAGGTCAAGCTTAACAGGGCGGTAACATCACTCACCACCACAACAGCCGACAAGGGCGACAGCTTTAAGAAGATTAAACTTGTTGAGACTATGGACATGATGGAGGACGACATCAGAAAGACTATAGAAGATAACTACATTGGTAAGTTTGGTAACACTTATGACAATAAATGTCTGCTTATCACTGCCGTAAACGCTTACTTTATGAGTCTTGTAAATGATGGGCTTATCTCAGTTGGACAATGTCAAATTGATGTAGACACTCAAAAGCAGTGGCTAAGGGGGGAAGGCAAAAAGGTGGTATTTGATGACGGAAGCGAAAAGGGCATTGATGACTGCACAGATGAAGAAATTAAAAGGGCAAATACAGATTCGCAGGTCTTTTTAAAGGCGATTGTATCCTTAGTTGATGCGATTGAAGATGTATCTTTAAAGATTTCAGTGTAAGGAGGTATATATGAATAAATTTGTGTCTAATCAGGTCATAAATGGAACTTGGGGAGAATTGTGGGTTGATGACGAATACATCGGCGAAGTTATGTCTTGCAAAGGCGAGGTGAGTATATCTTATTCAGATATTTCGATGGTCAGAAGTCTTACGGCGGGTAAGAAAATGACTAAGCTTGAGGGCAAAGGGAGCGTAAAACTTCACCATGTAAGATCTAACATTTCAAGGGCAATATCTGATAAAGTAAAAAAGGGGAAAACGCCTGACTTTAAAATTATCGCAAAGCTTGCAGATCCAGATGCGCTAGGAGTTGAAAGAGTAGTCTTTTATCACTGCAAATTTGATAAAGCGATCCTGATGGACTGGGAAGTACAGAAAAACACAGAGGAATCTTATAGTTTCACTTTCGAAGATTGGGATTTTCTTGACGATATAAGAGCATAGGAGGAGCAAATCATGGCATCTTTAATGGAAAGACTTATGAAGCTTGATAGAGATAAGCTTCTTGAAGTACCTATAGAAAAAGTAAAAGCTTGTCACTTATCAAAAATAGCAGGCGAAGAGGTAGAAATTACGGTAAAAGCGTTATCGGGTAGTCGATATACTGAGATTATGTCAAGCGCGACAAATAAATCTGGCAGAGTAGATATGAGTCGCGTGTATGACACTCACGCTATGGTAGTAGTAGCAGGTTGCATTGAACCAAACTTAAAGGACAAGGAGTTAAAGGAGCATTACAAGGCGGAAACCCCGAACGATCTTGCAAAAATGCTCTTTCCGGGCGGTGAACTTGTAAAGATTTCGGAAAAAATCGGAGAGTTGTCGGGATTTGGCAAGAAAGACGATAAAGATGATAAAGATGATGCTGATGACGGCATCGAATACGACGACATAAAAAACTCATAGAGACTGATGCGGATTTTCAGGCGATGTATTACTTATTTGTAAATCACGACTGGAGCCCGTCAGTCTTTTTTGATGCACCCTTTTCTGATAAGGTGCTTATAAGGCATTTTATCAGAAGAGAGGTAGAGGAAGCAAAGGAAAGAAGCGAGCACGATGGCTAGACAGGTAGATGTAGAATTTCGGTTTTTGGACAACTTTACAAGTAGCTTTAACAGCACTATCGGCACGCTCACAAGTGGCACAGCCGCCGCATCAAGAGCGTGGAAGGGAGTCGAAAAGGCAGGGCAGAGCATAAGCAATCTAGGCGGTAAAATTACCACAGGCGTAACGCTTCCACTTGCCGCCGTTGGTGCAGCGAGTTTTAAAAATTTCGGAGATGTTGACAAGACACTGAGGCTTGTCAGTGAAACTATGGGAAGCACCGCAGAAGAAGCAAAGACGCTTGAAAGTGCTATAAAAACTGCTGCGGCTAATTCAACTTTCGGCATGCAGGATGCGGCGGATGCTTCTTTGAATTTTGCAAGACAAGGCTTTAATGCAGCACAGGCGGCGGATATGATTTCGCCTGCTATGAACCTTGCAGCAGGTACAGCTTCAGACTTGTCGATGGTCACAGGCGGTCTTGGAAATACTTTGAAAGCGTTCGGCGCGGATGCAAATGAGGCGACACACTATGCTGACATGATGGCCAAAGCACAGGCACAGGCAAATACAGATGTAACAGGATTGTTTGATGCTATGAGTATTGCAGGTTCAATGGCGAAGACTGTGGGTTGGAGCTTTTCAGACCTTGCTGTAATCACTGGAGTATTTGGAGACCATGGCATTGAAGCATCTGTGGGAGCTACGGCAATAAACTCTGGACTTATGAAATTAGCGGCGCCGACAAAAGAAGCGTCTATTTGGATGGAGGCTTTGGGCATAAATGTTTTCAATACGGACGGAAGTCTTAAGTCAATGCCTGAGACAATCGGAACACTGCAAAAAGGCTTTGCAGGTCTTAGCGACCAACAACGGCTTGCGGCCGCGGAGGCAATCTTTGGAAAAAATCAGGCTGCAAAGTGGGTAACCTTGATAAACGGTCCGGGAACTGAGGCGTTGCAAGGCTACAAAGATAGCATAGAGGGTGCGACAGGTGCGTCAAAAGAAATGGCTGATGCACTAATGAGCGGTCCAGGTGGCGCTGTGGAAAAATTAAAATCATCTTTTGATGTCTTTAAATATAGCCTAGGTGAAGCCTTATCGGGTGCGGTCGTTCCTTTTATCGACAAAATTACAGAGTTGCTAGATAGGTTTAATAAAATGGAGCCAGCACAGCGCAAGCAAATTGTTAGATGGGCGACGATGGCGGCAGCAGTCGGACCTGCTTTACTGATTTTTGGCAATGTAGTGACTATGGTTGGCAAAGTTGGTGGAGCGTTTACCAGTCTAGGAAGGTTTGCAAGTATTGCAACAAGAGGTTTTTCAGGGCTTTCGGCAGGTGGCGGAGTACTTAGGACCGCAATAGCGGCAATTGCATCACCTGCGGGCATCGTCATGGCAGTATTAGCGGCAATTGCTATCGTAGTTCTTGCGGTGGCGACGAACTTCAAAACCTTTAAATCTGTTATAAATTCAGCATCTCCAACCTTCAAGAAGCTGCAAGAAAGCTTTAATAACTTAAAAGCAAAAATCGAACCCCTCATCCCCGTGATTCAACAAGTAATCGCTGTAGTTGGAAAGGGTATCGCCTCAGCTGCTGGCGTGGCGGTGGCGGCACTTGCAAGGCTTTTAAGCGGCGCAATGACTTATATTAGTGGTGTTATAGATGTACTTTCGGGGATAATTAAGTTTGTCACGGGAGTTTTTACGGGTGATTGGCAAAAAGCTTGGGATGGTATTACTCAAATCTTCAGGGGCTGGGCGAGTATGGTAAAGGGCGTTATTGACGGAGTTGTTGGCGGTATTACAGAGGCTCTCTCGGCAATAATTAATTTCGTAGGTGGCGTTTTTGCGTCTGGTTGGAAAAACGCTTGGGACGGTGTTACTCAAACTTTTAGGGGTTGGGCAAGTGTGGTAAAAGGTATTATCGATAGCATAAAAGGTGCTATTGACGGACTCGTTGAGAGAGTCAAAGCTGTAGGTAACTTCATTTCAGGTGGCGAGAGTAAAATGCCAAAGGTAACAACAATACCTGCAAAAGCCACAGGCGATCTTAACTGGATGGGCGGACTTGTTCAAGTAAGCGAAAAAGGCGGAGAGATTATAGACTTGCCACATGGTACAAGAATTTATCCGCACGATGAGAGTGTCAGAATGGCAAAGGGTACAGGCGGCACAGTTTTAAATATTCCGAAACTTGCTGACCAAATTATTGTGAGAGAAGATGCAGACATTGAAAAAATCGGCGATGCTATAGCAAAGAAGATTATGGCATCTAAGAGCAACAGAGGAGGTATGAGTTTTAGTGCAAATATGGCTTAAGGGTGGCGCACCGATGCGCTTCCCCGTACTTCCTGGTGAGTACAAAGTGCAAGGAAGTCGGGGAATTGAAACAGTAAATATTAATGCGGTCGGCGAAACCGACTTAGGTGGAATGAGGGGGCTGAGAACGGTCTCCTTTTCTTCCTTTTTTCCAAAAAGATACAATCCCTCATATTGTGAATTTAAAGGCATTAAAAATCCGCAGAGATATGTCAAGCAGATAGAACAAATGATGAACGGCGGTATTGTGAAGCTTATCATAACCGGAACTGCTATAAACTTCCCCTGCAGAATATCTTCATTCGAATGGGGAGAAGATGACGGAACGGGCGATATAAGGTTTTCGATAACTCTAAAAGAGCACAGAAAAATTGCAATATCTCAGTCAAGTGTGGTTGCAGAGAGTCAAGTGACCACACAGACAACAAGCGAAGATACAAGCGCAAAGGATACGGCAAAAAGAGAAGATACAAGAGAAAAGCCAAAAACCTACACAGTCAAGCGTGGCGATTGTCTTAGTTCTATAGCAAGAAAGTTGACAGGCTCGTCAGATTGGCATGCGCTATATGAGCAAAATAAGGGCATTATCGGAAGCAACCCGAACTTGATAAAAGACGGCACAGTCCTAACAATTCCGTGAGGTGACAAATGAAGATAAACCTTATAAAAGATACAGGAGTTATTTATGACATATCGGGAGCGTGTGCAAGAATAATTTGGAAAGGTTCCGCAAGTGAAGCATCAAGAAGCGTTGATTTTGACTATATCAATGCGCCTTACGACAAAACCGTAAATTTGCCAAGCATCGCAACAGGCGACTACATATCACTTGAGGATAGCAAAGAAGGCGAAATCTTTTTCGGGCAGATTTTCGGAGTAGAGAAGTCAAGCCAAACAGGTACTATCACTTTTACGGCTTATGACATGATGAAGCACTTGCTTGAGTCGACAGGGCAGTATAACTTTAAAAATTTGACGGCTGAGGCGATAGCTTCTCAGGTGTGCGCGGATATACAAGTGCCTATTAGGCATCTACATCCGACTGGAGTCAATATCGCAAGCATGATATGTGACAAAATGAAGATGTACGACATAGTGATGGCTGCATACACAAAGGCTCATAAAATTACGGGTGATAAGTATTTCGCTATGATATATAAGCGTGGACTTGGTGTATACAAAACAGAATGGGCTGTAAAAGGCTTTACGCTTTCGGAAAATTCAAATATTTTTGCGAGTAGTATCACTGAGAGTATGGATGATATAAAAAACAAAATCTTGATTTTTGACGATAAGGGCAAGCAGATAGGCGAAGTAAAAGATGATGGAAGCATAAAGAAGTTTGGTGTCTTTCAGGAGATTTACAGTAAAGAAGAGGGGGTTGATGCCACAACCGGAGCGAAAAACCTTTTGAAAGTTAAGCCGACTCAGGCAATAAAAATATCGGCTATAGGCGATATAAATTGCTTATCTTGCTACTTTGTGGAGGTCAAGGATGCGGCCACGGGCTTATCGGGCAAGTACTGGATATCTTCAGATGCTCACACATTTGAAAACGGTACATACAAAATGGAGCTTGAACTTAGGTTCGACAGCTTGATAGATACTAAGAATGCAAAGGATGAGGCTGAAGAGAAGAGAAAAGAAGAGCTCAAGAAAGAGAAGAGAGAAGAAAAGAAGAAAGAGAAGAAGGCTTTAAAAGCTCAGACTAAGAGCGGTACACAGTCGAAAGAAAAGGAAGCTACAAAAGAAAAGAATAAAAAGAAGGGCAAGGGCATGAAGAGAGGCGAAAAGAAGAGGCAAGAAAAGATTGCAGCTATAAGAAAAGCTGTAGCGGAGTCAAGAGCAAGAAACGGAGGTGGATGATATGAGTTGGACTGATGCTTTTTTAGAAAGAGATGATGGCGACACTTCGGCAGGCATACAGCTTGCAGAGATGATAAGCGAAAACTCTTGTAAAATCGGCGACCTTATACTTACATCTGAAGATCTTCTTTTTGATGAGTCTTTGACAGTAAAGCTTGCAAGCACTGTGGCAGGTCAGTGCCCCGAAGGTGGTGCTTTGGTAGATAAAAGCACATATATAAGTCCACTTAAGGCGGGCGACAAAGTGGCGGTGATGAAGGTAAAGGGAAGCGACCCGACCGACTACACATCAAGTCTTTATATCGTGCTTGGAAAGATGGTGAAACTATGAGTATCTTACCTTCTTTTTTAGAAGAGCTTAGCAATGTAGATATAGCGGAAAGCGAAGAAACTAAGGTCATAGAAGTACCGCGTGAGTATGGCATAGACTTCGCTACAGGACAGCTTACAGGCAAGATTGTAGAAGGCCTTGAGGCTATAAAAGTATGGGTGTGGTTATGTCTACATACTGAAAGATTTAGACACGCTATATACTCTGCAGATTATGGCAAAGGCTAAATACACGAAAACAAAAGCCGGATACTTTCGTACTAAGGTATGGGATGGACCATACAACGCTGACGGATCCAAGCATAGAATAGATGTCACATCTAAGAAGTCCAGTGCCGATCTGGAGCGTAAAGTAAATGAAATTAAGAATCGTGTAATTCAGAACGACTTTATAGCATACTTGATATAGATTTTACAGACAGAGAAAAATGTTTTCTATACATCATATACGGCTGTGGCCTAAGAAGCCTTCGCAGGGTGGCGGCTTCGGATTCCTCTTCTGAAATACCGAAAAGAAAAATAGAAAGGTGGTTTTTTCTATGCGTTTTGCGACTTATGGACGAAAGTCCGTTTATTCTGATAAATCAGATTCTGTGGATAATCAGCAGCGGATGTGCCGGGAGTTTATTGATTTCAAGTTTCCTGGTGCTGTTGACTCATTCGAGCACTATCAGGACGAAGGCTTCACGGGTGCCAATACGAACCGCCCTGGTCTGAAGAGGTTACTTGCTGATATCTCAGACGGTCTCGTGGATGCTCTGGTGGTCTATCAGCTTGATCGTCTCTCTCGCGATGTCCGTGACTTTGCGAATATCTACGGTCAGCTCTGCGAGCATAATGTCATGTTCATTTCAATAAAAGAAAATATCGACACCGCCACTCCAATCGGGCGAGCCATGATGTTCGTTTCCATGACCTTTGCGCAGATGGAGCGTGAGACCATCGCCGCTCGTGTCACCGATAATATGATCGGTCTTGCGAGGAAGGGACTCTGGACTGGTGGCAACCCTCCGTATGGGTATCGCCGGGAGCGGATCGAGGTTAATGGGAAGAAACACTGCACCATCGTTCCTGTCCCTGAAGCCGCCGAGTATGTCTTGGGCATCTATAACGAGTTCCTTGAAGGTGGCTATTCCCTTCAGGGCATGGAGACGGAGTTCAAGCGTCAGGGAAGGCGGACTGTGAATGGTGCATTCTTTTCCACTACGCAGCTACATAAAATCCTAACGATGCCGTACTGTGTTCCTGCCTCTCCTGAAGTGTGGGATTATTATAATTCTCTTGGGTGTCAGATGGCGGATGAGCGTGATGTCTGGGACGGGAAGTGCGGAGTGATGGTCTATGGCCGTTCCACAGAGAAGAATAAAAAGCATCAGATTCAGCCTCGGTCGGAGTGGGTGGTTGCCGAGGGCATTCATGAGCCGTTCGTTCCTGCGGATCTCTGGCTTGCTGTTCAGGATCGATTCCGGCAGAACACCTTTGAGAAAAAACAGAAGTATGATATCCCTCTCCTGAAGGGTACACTCCGTTGTGCGAAGTGCGGAGGGCTTATGCAGGTGGCTCGTAAGAAGTTAGCTCATGGTCGGATCTGCTCTTCTTATTACTGTCTGAAGCGGATGAGGCAGGGTGTTGATGCTTGCGATATGTCGATGATTAAATGCTCCGCTCTGGACAATCGGCTGCTTTCAGTCTTCTCTGAAATTGAGGTAGACCCTTCTGTCATCCGTAAATATTCCCAGGAGGAAACGAAGCAGGAGGACGGCTCTGCCCTGCGTGATTTTGAACGAAAGGCAGCGGCTATCCGTTCTCGTATCGGCAGGCTCACCGAGAGCCTTGCGGACGGGTCCGCTGCAGCGAAGTATATCATCGCCCAGATCGAGGCGGAGGATCTGTCTCTGGCGGCTGTGAACAGGGAGATTGAGATTGCGAAGTCTGAAGCGAGGAGGTCTGCTTCTGCGAAAAAATCATCCGCCGAGCGTTCGCAGGAAATCACCAGGATGATGCAGTCTCTCTCTGGTCTTTCGGCTGATGAGAAGAATGCCATCGTGCGTGAAGTGGTTCAGGAGTGTACCTGGGATGGCTCTACTCTTTTTTTGAGGCTCTGACACTCTCTTTTTTATAATGTGGGGGTTCATCCATCAATATAAAAAAGTGAATATAAAGCATACATGGCTCTGGCGGCTTCTGTATGGAAACGCAGAGCCAGGCTTTTCGAGCCGCCAGCCAGGAAGCTGCGACACTATTGTGCCACTCCATACGCCCTGAGGTCTGGATCACTCTTATAACTACCGTCCCATACGCCATTGCGGTCAACAAAACAGTAACCTTTTTCGTTTTTTATGTATACTTCTTTAGCCATCAAGCCATTTTCTGTAGCATAGTACCATTTGTTATCATCTTTAAACCATTGTCCACTGATTAAGGTACCATCGTCTTTATTGAGATAATACCACTCATCTTCTCTAGTCTTAAACCATCCTGTGACCATTTTCCCGCTGCCATCAAAGACATACCAACGCTCTGCAATCAATGCCCACTGGTCTTTAAGTTCTGTGCCCTCTTTTGAGTAGTGCCAACCATCATCTTTTTTCGTCCATCCAGTGTCGTGTGCTGCTGCGTACTCTACACAAGCCATGTATGCACACCACGACACAAACTGCTGGCACCAGTATGCTCCGTTGTCTTGATACCATTTCCCATACTTCGTATAGTTGTTCGTACCGCTGTTCAAAGTCTTGCTTTCAAGCTGATAATCGGATGCCTTTTCTAAATATCCTACCTCATCTTTGGCTACACTCACAAGTGCTTCTGCGCTGCAGGTATCTTCTGAAAATCTAGGCGTACCAAATCCATTGATCTTATGTACGCCTCCCACATCTGAAGCTGTAAACTTGTAAGCTTTGATAGCAACTCCGCCACCGTTACGCTCATAAGCTTGTGTACTCGTATTTCCCTCTACAGTCTTAATACTGTAAGAATCGCCATCTTTTTCTACAGCAATTACGATCCCAACATGGGCAACTCTTCCGACCGAACCATGATAGAAGTAAACGATATCGCCTATATGCGGTACTTTTCCATAGCGATTATTTTTGACAAAATACGCCTTACCCGTTGGGGTGTACTCAGAGTAGCCTCCACACAACAATTTTTTCCCTGCGTTATACGCATTGTTCAATTCCATAAATTTGCTCCTTTCCATACAAAAAAGAGCGCTAAGCCTTTTCGCTTAACGCCCTTAGTTGATAGATATTACTATCTAATCATTTCCTTTAACACTTCTTGTAGAGCCTGTGAGAAATTGATTTTTTTGGCTTTTGCTGTCTCATTCAACCAGGCTGGCAAAGTCACTGTACGATTAACAGATTTTGTCTTGCTTGCACATCTGATAGACGGCATAAATACATCTACAAGAATTGTATATTCCCCATCTTTCAACTTAATGTCTGATAACTTACTCGCTGGTGGGACATCTATACCATCCTCCTCAAGCCCAAGAAGTACACACCCTAGCAGTTCGCGTGCGGATACAAATGCATCCTCATCTGTGTCTCCACAAGTCGCACAATTTAAATCTGGAAACTCAACAGCTATCCCATTATCTTCATACGAACAAATTGCTGGATAATAATATCTGTCTGTCTTTCTCATATTTGTTATTATCTCCTTCCATACGCATATATAGTAAAAATGAAAGTTACTCTATTCCCCTTAGGGGAGGGGCTATTGAAATTTTAGCCCCGATTGTTTTTCAATGCTCTTTAGCGTTTTTAATGGTATGTCTTTTTGTGGATGCTTCACTGTAGTTGTTCCTTTTTTTGTAGGATGTTTATATTGGTGATGACTTCCAACAACTCTAACTTCATACCATCCATCTTCAATAAGTGCTTTTATCACTTCTCTTGATGAGTAACTTTTCATTTTCCCTCCTTTCGTCTTACAAGTATATAATAACAAATATTTTTATATTTGTCAATATTAAATACCAATTATTTTTATATTTGTTATTTGGTATTTTCTCTGTCTGATTGAAAATGTCTTGTTTTTTGCATTTATCCCTCCTGCCACTAACATCTCTAATTAGTCCTCATTTGGATTAGGTGCATGGTTGTTTTTGTCAAACTCCCTGCACTCTTCTTCCCACATCTTGTGCCACTCTGCAAACTCTGCATCGGTCAAGTCTGCACATTCTTTCCTTGTTGGTTCCTTTGGTCGCTCACCATATGCTTTTACAGTCTTGATAACTCTCCCTGTTTTCAGTACTCTCGACATTACTCTACCTCCTTATTTGCAGTTGTACTATCAGCTAACCCTTCGGCAAGGCAATAGCCTACGACCTGTGCACCTGCCATAACGATAGCCGCTACCTGCGCCGCCTCATTCTCTGTCATTCCTCTTGCCACAAGCAGCAGCGTTACAAAGCCTGCCACTGAAGTCCAAAGCTTTCTGCTTGTTAATTTTCTTTTCCAATCAATCTTCATCTATCTTATACCTCACTTTCTTTTAAGTGCTTTTGATATTGCTTTCGTGCACTCTCTCGAATAAACTCATGTGCTTCATCAATGTAATGATTATGTATTTGATGTTTTTCGCAATGTTCATGATACTCTGAAATCACACCAAGAATATACTCAAATTGCTTATCTGAGTATTTCCTGTCAAGTTTTAGATTTTCTGAAAAATTAATAATCTCATTTCTCATATCAACCGCCTGCTGTTCCAGCTCTGCCCTCTCCTGAGCATCAAATCTTGATTCTGTATATTCCTTCAGACGCTCTATCGTGTCTGCCTGTACTTCTTGGGCTTCCTCAATAAGTCTTAATCTTTCGTGTGTTTCTTTGTTGAGAATCTTTCCAATCCATTTCACCGCCAGCGTAAGCGGTGAAAACTTAATTGGTGTTATCTCAAAAAATATAGATAACAGCAGTAAAATCGTTGGTAGTTTGTCAAGAATGATGTCTATTATATGCTGTTCAGCCACTTTGTCCCCCTATTTTCCCGATTCAACAGCAAGATCCCCTGCCCCTAAACTCTCTAAAACTTCCTTTACTTGATTTTTAAGACGCTTTGGAACATCTGAATACAACCTCTCTCCATCAATGATTAGATAAGCATATACAGTCGCTAAGCCTTTGTATTTCATAGTCTTCCTCCTTAAACAAAATTAATCATTTCCATTTCCATTTTCACTTGAAATAAGCAAATCTGACAATTCTGTGACCGAATTTCCTAAAGCAATTAATTTCTTATTGTTTAATTCAAGTCTGTCTCTCATCTTCTTTAACTCTTCGCTTGTTGAAAGTGACATATCTTCAAAAATCCCTTTCGGTTCTCCATTTAAATCTACACGCACTAATCTCTTACCCTCAGGAATATCAATAGACGACACTACAGTATTCTCTACCCCTCTCTGATTCCACACAGTGCCGAGAATATTCCCTTGTTTGTCAGATATAACAATATACTTCATAATTTCATCTCCTTCTATAGTAGTGCAGTTGACACAGCAATTGCATACACATTCAGTGTGACATCACCCACAGAGCCTAAATACCGCACCTTGAGTTGAGCTCCTTCTCGTCGAAAATTAAACTGATATGTGCTGCCATTTTGTACTTTTACAAACATAGAAGCATCCATATTTTTAGATAAAGCAAGTGTAGTTATCTCATATCGTCCATTGTTCTTGTCCAACCTTATAAACCCTGCGGCTACATCCTGCCCAACCAAGTCAACCCCCACTATAATCGTATTATATTCTCCGAACTGAACATTCATATTCACTGATTGTTCAGAAGAGTTCACATGATATGTATAATCACCAGTAAAATAAGTGGGTGCTATTGAGTCAATGTAGTCTCTACTTCCTTCTACACCGTTAATATTGACACCTTTTACCACATTCTGTGGCCACAGATTTGGCGATGACAGGTATACCCAATTTGCCCCTTCAATTCTGTGCCCATTTGGTACTCTAGTAATAATGCCTCTACCTCGCCCCGCTTCGGTATCATCCCATGCATGGCCTTCATTGTTCCACGCAGAAATTACCGTACCAGTCGTACATACCCATCTGTGGATTTGTCCTTGTATTCCCGCCGCACTATAGTTATCTAGCCAGTATGCCCCATTTAAACCAAGCACTCTGGCAAGGTCTGCCCACTTCAGCCACATATAAGATTTACCAATTTGAGTGTGATAGTATCCATCTGGGAAATTCACAAACACAGTATCACCACCATTTGTACCTATTTCTCCGTTCCCATTACCTGCACCTCGGTCTGGAATTGTTCCTTGCTTTCCAAAAGCACCAGATGTGTTAATCATCCCACCCTCAGGGATATGCGGCCGAACCCACGCAAAAGGCAGTCTTACTTCAGCTCCACCACCAGCCACATAAGCCCCCTGCGGAATTTTAAGATATGCATTATCGTCATCAAATCGCCACGACAACGCATCTACTTGCGAAGGCATAGAAGTTAATCTTCCGTCTACCACCTCATCATCACTGTCAGTCGTAACTGTTTTAAATCCTTGAAGGACCTGATCCCTGCCCGCAGTGACATCATCTGATGTCGCCCCGCCGCCGCCTGTCATTAAGATTGCATCAGCCATATTAACCTCCTTTCACCATCAGCCACACATCCTGCATCGGCTTCTTTCTAAAGCTTTTTACAAGTATATAGCCGTCATAAATTTCAATCTTATCTATGCAGCTGTAAGACTTCCACGCGCCTTTTATCGCCCCTGCATCCGTCACTCCATCCTGCAGTTTATGACTGACTACCGGCGTATCACTTGCCTTTAAGCCTGCAACTTCTATGCGTGCTACATAAGGCGCTGTACTACTGAAAGCGCTTGCCCTAAGCTGTACAACTCTGACCTTTTTGAAGTAGTCCTGCAAGTATCTAAGCCCTCCGACCAAGGCACTTAAAATGCTTTTTATGCTTCGCTTTGCCTCAATCTGATTTAGATCCGATATTGCAGCAGTCTCAATCCAAGCAGGGGGCATGGTTACATTTGCGATTGCTCCGTCATTTGCATTTATTTTTTCGTCAGATAATTCTTTCAGCTTCGCATCTATGATGTCCATAGACGGGTTTATCGCTTCTTCGATGTTCGCAAAATCCGATAATTGCGGTTTATTTAATTGAAAATGTCTTGTTTTTTGCATTTATCCCTCCTGCCATTTTTTGTCGTCATAAAGGCCATCCCATTTTTCTGTAGTAAGCTCCGACCACCTCATAGTCTTAAAGCGTTCCCAACGATTGAATAGTGCATACACATTTACAATCATATTCGCAGGCGCTCTCTTTCTTATCAGGTCAGCCACTACATCAATCATGGGAATTGATACAAGCTTTACACCGCAATCAATCAAATATTTTGAATTATCAACTTTTAATTTGTAGTTATCCGCACCACATACAACCTTTAATACTTCATCAAGCTTGTTGACTGTATACGGTAAGTCGGACACATGATAACCCCTTATGCGGTTGACTCTATCTTCAAGGCTGTCAGCCGGATTTACT
>ENA-OOPA01000004-OOPA01000004.1-human-oral-metagenome-genome-assembly--contig:-NODE-4-length-13158-cov-20.541631_pt1 | contig 13158 bp, 24 predicted proteins | sample MGYA00245290_ERZ501122 | MGnify/ENA primary metagenome ERZ501122 (study PRJEB25959, sample SAMN05335051) | human oral metagenome | host: human-associated | place: USA: California | collected 2014-05-19...
AGTTAATACAGAAAATAGATTACACATATTAAACGATGGTAAAAAATTACGCTGGATAACAAAGGGTAGATCTATGGAAATTATGTTAAGTGCTAATTTCTTTAAATCTATTGTTCCGTTACAATATCAAGATTCATATTCAAATATGCGTCAATGGTTGATAGATAATGATATTATTTATGGCACAAAGCAAACTGGAGAAACATCTGATCCAAAACCAATTGGTATAGGGTATCGTATACCGACGCAGGGTATGTCGTCAATGTTTTCATTTATAGTTGCGGATATATTACCATCACAATCAGGTGATAATATAATTGTCCCAGAAGAATTTACTGCGCAAACTGGCTCTGACTTTGATGTTGATAAGTTGTTTATAGCTATGAAGAATTATACTCCTACTATGAACGAACCTATCAATTATAATGATGATGTTAAGTAGGTATTTTAGTCTGGTGATTTCAATACTATACATGAAACAATATCGAGTAGTTATCAGACTTCTGATATAAGGAATGCATTAATTCAAAGATATATTGATGTTTTATCAGACGAACGTACTTTTGTTGACGCAAGAGGATCTATTGACACTGTGACAGATAAAATAAAGCACGGAATAGTTCCTATATTAAAGCAAGCAGAGCAAAATTATAATACGTTTTCAGGGTATGAAATGTTACCGTCTTTCCAAGCTAAAACCAAAAATGAATTTATGGCCGGAAAGGATGGCATTGGCCCATTTGCATTAAATGTTACTAATCTTGCACTAACACAAACAACTCACTTAACAATTGACTTTGGAATTGATGGTGATAGATATGGTTTAGGTTCACTTGATGCAATGGTTGGTGAAGATGGATTGTATATATCATCATGGTTATCAGCTATGATAAATGCACACGTTGACGTAGCAAAAGATCCTTATATATCTATAATGAATGTAAATCCTGCTACATATGGTCTTACTAATTTATTACTTAGAGCTGGTAAAGGAATATCTACATTCTCATTCTTAGCACAACCAGTCATCAAAGAGTTGGCAGATCAAATAAATACACACGGTGGTATTTATACTGACGATGCTACAAAAGATTTGTCTATTTCTAAATTTAGAGATACTGTACTCAACAATCTGTTGGGAAAATGGAGATCTATTGCAGCTTCAAAAATAAGGGAAGTAGATGCAGATCCAAGCCTTTCTGTAGATGACAAAAAACGTTATATGAAATTACTTCGTATGTCAATGGACTGGTCCAATTCTACAGAACTTGCACGTGAATCTAATGTTGTATTTGATTATAATTTTGGCATTAAATCGATATAGGATGATAAATCATATGAACATGTGATAATGCAATGCCTTTCGCTTTATGCATATAAAAACTTAATTCCATATGCAAATGAGCTAAACGAACTTGTAAGAATGTCATAGGTCGATACTAGAAAGTTTGGAAACAATATTTCTGCACATTATGACTTTTTAAACAGGTATGACATATTTAAAAATAATTCACATGTTTATGATACAAAAGTTATAAATTGGGTAATAAATAATGAAGATGTATCTAAAAAAATAACAAAAAGTGGCGATATTGAAGGAAACAGTGTTCGTGTATTATAGTATTATTTTTCACATACATGGTTAGATCAGAAACTAGAAACCGCTACTTTATTTACAAGAGCAATGCTGAATGACCAGTTATTTAGTGCTACTCCAGAATATGAACAGTTGTTTAAGTCTGTAATGTATGAATTATTTGGAGATCCGTATATAACTAATAGAACATAGACTGCTAATAAAAACTATCAGTCTCCGTCTGACAAAAAGGTTATAGCTGATATTGGTACAGCAATAAGTTCGATAGCTCGTAATAATATGTTATCTAAAGATACATATAAAATATATCAAAATGATGAACCATATTCTGGGCCTATTGATTTTAACTTAGGTGGGTCAAAAGAAGCTGTAATTAATAAAATGTTGCAGATGATATATGGTAATTCTAATAGCGAAGATTCTTACGAAAGACAGTCTATATTCCAGTCATATGCTAAATTAATAAACAATCTTAAAATACACAATATTGATGATTCTTTATAGGATTTAATTGGACAAAATGGGCAAATAGGTAACGAGTTTTTGAACTATCTTATTGCTAATATGCCTAATGATAAATTCCCTATAGGAAGATTTACAACAAAAATATTGTATATAAATGCAGATCAAAATTATAAGGCAATATTGCAATCAGCACTATATCAATTACTAACACATCCAAATAAGAAAATACGTAGATTATTTAGAGATATAATTTTCTATGATTATTATTCATCATATAACAATGGTCAAATGAATTCTATATTTGATTTAGTGCCATTTTAGTTTAAATAGCAATATGTTCATGCTGTTACAAATGCGCTTAGATCTAATAATTTAGGTGATTCTGTAACAATTAGTCAGGATTCTTTAAATACTGAAGAATATGTGGATTCTATATGTAGAAACTACTGGACCAATAATATAATAGTTCCTCAATTTAGTCCTACAAATAAATCTTTTGGTAATATTGATGATAGTGAAGATTTGAATCTTAATTGGCACATACTAAATAAAGATAGAATACCTGGAGCAATATTGACATACAAAGGCGGTGGTCATCCATATATAAAAATTGTAAAAAAGAACGATACATATATATACAAACGTGTTGGTGTTATAGATAAATACTCTAAAGGTAGGTTAAGCAATTCGGCTAGATCTGTGTACGTGATTGTTCCAAAATTAGGAGTCCATAAAAATAATATACATCAATATGAATTCGTAAGTGGTAATATGGGCACGTCTATATATGATAATAATTTATTACCAAACACTTTAAATTTTGATAAATTAATTCCGTTTATAACTGAATATGTAGATAATGTAAAAATTTCTCAAAAAGAAATTGCAAACGGTATTTATTATAAGTTTAGACAAATTGAGCCATCATCACAAGGGTTTGGTGCAAATTATTATTATGACGTATCTAATACTTACAATGACAACAAACTTAATTATAACGAAAACGGTGATGTGAAATTTATATATTCTACAAATAAATAGAAATATATAAATGATATAACTAACTTCACCATCAGTATAAATAAAGATGATATTAAATCAAATATACACATCAATTATAGTGATAATTATGATTAGTCTGAACATTTAATTAGTGATGCGTTGTCTGGTATTGATAATGATAAAATACATCTTAAATTAAGATTTGAAGGATTTGTAGATAACATTGTCAATTCTGAACAAGAAATTTCTGATTATGTTGATAGTCAAGTAGAATTATTCCAAAATAGAATTTCTATGAACGATCAATTATCTCCTAAAGATGTTTCTGATGCGATATTAGAATTCCGTGAATAGCTGTTACCAAAAGCTGATGAACAATTGAAATAGGTTAAACTTAACAGGCTTGTAGATTCTATAATAAAAAATATATTATTCAATGACTATAAAATAGATTCTGTTTATGTAACAGATACCAACAATGTTGGTGAAGCTGCAGTAAGGGCTGCTCAACTAAATCAAGAAAATTTTGAATCAGATTAGGCAGCAGTTGTAGTATTAGATAAATCTATGCAAAATGATGATGTATTACCAGAAATACACAAATTTGATGACGATTATACTTAGTTTTCAAATACTGAAAATGAAAGTATAAAGAATGACACAGAAACTGTAAATGATGGATTATAGATAATGCAAGAACAGAATAAACCTGCAGACGATGTTACAAATTTATTAAACGGTATGGTTGTTGATGATATATCTATGCCTGAAGATGATTCTATGGAAAATAACACACAAGAAAATGTAGTCAAGAAACCAAGCGGTGTCATATAGACGGAATTGTTTGATGACTCTGATTTTGATTCTGAAGAAATGAACCATTGTAAACACGATTAATTATGATAATATGTCCTAACTTAACGCACCCTGATGTAGCCAGGGAATTTAATGAATTAAAAGAAGCTACAAGCGAAAAGGCGGCCTATCATATTTGGTCAGCTAACAATGGGAATAACATAGATAAGGCCCCTAATGGGGCCAAGTCTGTGCTATTTGACAATTTGTTATAGTTAACCAATGGTGATAGAACTTTGGCAATTAGATTAAAAGCCAAAATATATTCAAAGTCTTTTAGTGATTGGTTTGGGGATTGGATAAACGATCAAGAAAATTCATCAAAAGCTGTTGATATTAATGGTGAGCCGTTAATACTGTGGCATGGTACAAAAAATAAATTTGATGAATTTAAAACAGATGCTGTAAACGATACAGAAAAGCATAATGTACATACTGGTAATGCATTTTTCTTTACAAATAGTAAACAAAAAGCTGCTAAATACCAAGGTGATATACAAATGCCAGTGTTTTTAAACATGCGTAGCGTTGCTAAAAGTGATGTTACAGACGGAACATTTAAATCTGTTACTGATTATTTGGATAATGAGAACAAACTAATTAATGATGATAAATATGATTCAGCTATATTTATTAGATTTGACAAAGAAGGTGAAAATCATGGCACAACTCCTACTACATAGTGGTTAGTAAAGTCTCCTAATCAAATACAATCTATCAACAACGAGGGTTATTTTTCAAAGAATAACAATATCTATGATACGGATGCTGTAAAACGTATATTAGGAGACGACGTTGATGAAAGTGAGTTAAAGTATGTTGAAAATTTTGTAAAATCTAAAATCGAACAAGATTTAAATACAACGTTACAATAGGCTGTAGCAGATGGCGTTGATTAGTACTACAGAGACAAATTTAGTGCTATTTATGCTAATATAAAATTTTAGTTTTAGAATTTCAATCCTACAGTTACTTTTGGTGATGATATTACATCTGCATTAAATTCAAATAATGCAGTATCATCTTCTGTTATAATTAAACAGTTGTTAAATAAGAATATATTTCTTCAATCTAATACGAAACTGGCAGAAATATTATAGGTACACGACATTCCAGTAAAATTAATTCCGTCTGATGATAATATTCTATGTAAAGCTATATCTGATAAAGATGGCGGTACTGTAATAATAATCAATAGTAATGTTTCAAGTGGTGTATCAAATACATATTTAGGGCAATAGATATTGCACGAAGCTATTCATGCTCTCACAGTAAATGCTATAAACAATCCTACTACAAGAGAACAAATAGAGTTTGCTAGAAAAAATAAAGAGTTGTTTGAGCTATTTGATCAAGAATATCCGAGAGATAAATTTGACCGGTTAGATTAGAATGGCAATTACTATATACTAGCAAATGAAAAAGAGTTTGCAGCTGTGTTTATGACAGATAAGGATGCCAGAAACATGTTGTATGTAAAAGCATATCAATTAGATAAGTATGGAAACAAACGTATAATAAATAAACTAAAGGCGTTTATAAACTCACTAACTAAATTTTTCGTAAATAAGCATTTATTTAAAACAAATGTAGATAAGCTATCTGAATATGAAAACGAGTTTAAAAAATACTTATTAGGTTTAAATAAAGTTAAGCTCGGTAACATTACAGATAAACAACTGTTTAACATTGTATATAAATCTATAAACGCTAATACATTATCTAATGAGCAATTAGATTAGATTTATAAAAAACTAAATTACGTATTGTCTCATTACGAACAAAATAACTCATTTCATGTAGATGATATAGATTTATCTATAAATCGACCTGATACTGATGCTGAGGCTACGCAAAAGCTTCAAAAATTAAGTGAGAAGGTCGCTTTAGGGCTCTCTCAGCGCCTCAAAGCTGTTATGTCATCCAACTTACCGGAAGATAAAAAATAGGCGCTCTAGAAGGAATTAGATGCCCAAATAAGCCAATTTAAACAAGGCGCTAAAAACTCATATATGTCTATATTGCTGTTTTTACGTCAAGTAGCACCATCGTTAATTGAAGATAGTGATAAAATATTAAAAGCTGCTTAGAACAATGAGGCTGTAAATCCTTCAGAACTACAGTATTATATACACGACAACTTTGGTATGTACGAAAAGTTACTTGAATATATGACCAAAGAATTACAATCAAATGCTGTTGTTACAGAATTACTTAGGCAGTCAATGGAAGCAGCGCTTTCAAAAGATGCTACATTTAGAAATATAGATGAAATAATTAACGCTGTAAATGATTGTAAGACAGTGTGTGATAATGCAAAAGCTGCACTTGATATTACTATAATTAATACTGCTAAAAAAATATTAGCCGATGTTGGTAAAGAAACACATAGTCCGACGATGGTCGAATATTTAAATTGTTTATAGGATATAGGATTTGATACGTCTGTATTTTATAAATATTTTGGCATGGTCGATAAAGTACAAGATGAGGGCATTAGATCTATTGTATATCTTATAAATGGTGCTATAAATAAAGCACAACGTGAAGAAGCTGGAAAGCGAAATGAAATAGCTAAGGCAATTAGCAAACTTGCGTTTACAGAACATTGTATTGACATATACGAAAAAGATTCTAAAGGTCGAACAACATAGTATTTAATCAGGGATCTAAATTACGGTCAGTTTAGAAATGATTACCAAGAGTTTCTTAAGTAGTTAAATAAACAAATATCGTAGAAATACGGTATAATGTTACAACCTGATAATTTTTAGGCACCTACTGATAGAATACCAGATAAGTCTGGTAAATATGAAGATTGTTGTCAAGAATGGAATGAAAAACTCAACGAATGGCTTGGGAAACATTGCGAAAGAAAATTTAAGCCAGAATATTATAGAGCATATTCAAGGTTATCTAATGATACTCGTGTTGAATATAATAATATAATGGATTAGATTAGAGCTATACGTGCTAAATGTAAAGATAAAGACGGTCATTTTAGGTTTGATTAGTTATCTGATGAAGACAAAGATTTATTAGACAGATTAAATATGCATCGTCGTATGATGATGTCTGATAGAGATATAACTGGCGAACTTAAAGTTGGTGATCAACTACGAATGGCAAAAGAACTTCAACGTTTAAATCAAGAACTACATCCAAATAAAACAAAAATTAAACGAGACGTAGAAGCTTGGCAGAAAGCTCGTAATAAAATCATTGAAGAATGCGGCGGAATTGAAGAATATAAAAAATACATGAACGCTGAAGAAAATAATTTTGATGGCAAAAAACTTTCTGAATGGGACAAGTATAATAGTCGCAAAGTCTTAAAACAAGATGAAGACGGAAATGTGTTATTGTTTAAAGCTTTGGATGACCAATATGGAGAAATCGTATATGAAGTAAATGGCGATGGTGGAAAAGCATATAAGGAAGTAACAGATCAAATAAATGATATTGTAAGTACATATCGTAGTGCTACATTAGGTGAATTATCTTGGAGATCTATTCCGAAATCATAGAAAATAAAGCTCAATAAATTATTAATAGAATAGGCTAAAATAAGAAATTAGGCATATAAACAAAACATAGGACTTAGAAAGTTGGCAAAACTTCGCGGCATGAGATTTTCATCATACATAATGAAAGAAAAAACACAATCTTTCTATGAATTACAACGCTATGCTAGTGAAATGTCTATCGAAGATCCAGATATGTATGACGTTATAATGAGCGAAGCATATAGTAATTTTTCTGGTGATATATATGAAGATCAACAGGGAGAATTATTAAGATGGTTTACTAAAATTGTCGCTAAGCCACAATATCAAAGTGAGTTTGGAGATTTTATACCTGGAGACGGATGGGTTTTACCTGATGAACAAAGTGAGTTGTTTAATAAGAATTATGATATAAATAATTCTGAAAAGTTACAACCAAAGCGGTTTGATGAAAATGGTAAAAAGTTGTATGATAATACATAGAATTTCAATAAAGTAATGAAATCTAAATCGCTTAAAAATCTGTATGATGTTTCTGTCAATACAATACACGAGATAAATCAATTATATGGTCGTGAACATGCTAATGATTATTTATTACCTGGTATAGTTGGAAGTTCGTATAAACGTATAAAGAGTAGTTCAAACATTCTCGGTGCTACTTGGGGAATTATTAAAGATGCGTTTGGCATTGGGGAACAGAGTGTTCAGCAAGATGAAGAATTTGCACAAGACCCAAATAGAATTTTAGATAGTACTGATGAATTTGGTAATCTTCTGCAAAATCAAAACATGAATCTCGATATTAAGTCTCGTCCTGATGGCCATGAACTCAATATGATTCCACGATATTATACGTTACGATTACAAGACCCTTCACAACTTAGTGCAGATCTTGGAGAAATTCTTACAACAGCGCATGAAGCAGCTCTTAAGTTCAAATATAAAATGGAAGTTAAGGATAAATGTGAAACCTTATCTGACATGATGGAACGCAGAACTGTTACAAAACGTCAAGCAAGTAATAGATTTAAACGTACGAGAACGCAAGGTAAAGATAGTAATACATATCAAGTATCACAGAAGTTCTTAAAGATGAACATGTATAATATTAGGCAAGCAGATCATTCTATTCCTGTAAATTGGTTCAACAATAAGAAAGTTTTGTGGCATTGGCAAAAAATAGTTAAACTATTGTCTGCAGCAACTGTTGTAATAAATCTTGGTGCAAACTTTACAGTAGCCGCTGTGGGTTTTCTTGGTGCATTACTTGCACATGTCGTACAATCAATAGTTGGTCAACATTATAGTGCTAAAGACGGAGCAAAAGCTTCTGTCATATTTGCACATCATATGTTCAAAAACCTGTTTGGTGCAAAATACATCGCTAATAAAACATCAAACGATAAGATGATGCTTATTACAGAGTATTTTAATGTATCTGACCAAGGACATCGTAAGCTACATAATTCAAACCGCAACGTATTATTAAATGCTATAAACGATAATAAAACATTCGGTTTCCTTTCGGGATTTGATTATATTGTTAAATCTTAGATTACAATTGCTACACTTTTGGGATTTCATTATTATAAAGGTGAGTTCTGTACAAAAGAAGATATGATAATAAATCTTATGAATGCTTCTGATTCTGAACGAAAAAAAGCAATGAAAGAATGGCGTGATGGAAAAGATGCCTATTCGATACTTTCTGTCCGTGATGGTAATCTTATAGTTGACGAAAAGTACTTAAATGAATTTAATAAAATTAAAAACTTATTGCATAACAGAGTAATAAAGTATGCAGAATCTGCGGATGGTATGATGACTGAAACTCAAAAAGCACAAATTACTACTAATTTCATTGGACAATTAATGCTTATACACCGTTAGTATGCTCCACTATTATTAGCTGAACGATTTGGAGACATGGTATATGATGAAGATACTCAACAGATGTCTGGCGGAATATTCAAGTCTGGTACAAAAGGTTTGTGGTATTTTGCAAATACAGTTTCAAAATTCTTATCTGGAACTATCAAAAATGTTAGTATTTCAGAGGGATATAATAAAGCTAAACAATATTACAATAGTAAATTTAACGATAAATCATCTACATTGAATTATATGAGATCGTAGACCATGAAGTATCAACTAAAATAGATAATGGTCGAATTGTTAATTTGGCAGATGTGTGCTTCGGCTGCCGCGTTCGTCTACTATTCTGCAAAAAACGAAAGGGATAGAAAACGTAAGAAGCTGTTATGGTTAATGAGTTATATTGCACACAGAAATCAATGGGAGTTTGCCACTCCTTATCGTGCAAACGACATGTTCAACAACGTCAAAACATTAACAGCCGCAACTGGAACGACAGACAAAATCGACAATTTTTTGGAATCTTTTAATAGGAGATTTTTTCCAAGTACGTGGGGAAACCTATATGATACTTTTGGGTCTGGAAGCGAAAGCAATAAGAAATATGAAAGTACAGTTAAATCTGGAGTATATAAAGGTTGGGATAAATGGCAACGTGACTTGTTTAAATTCACACCATATCACAACATCTTTGAACAACTATATGGTTCAGATGCTAAAGATAGATATTATGTACATGAAATTATGAAATAGAACGATTAACGTTTATATATAAAAAATAAAGCCTGACTACTCTCACGAGCGGCCAGGCTTTTTTGTTCAAACACCTTTGCATTTCCAAGAACCTTTATACATTTTATTATTTCATCGTCGTTCAAAGCTTTCAAACCAAATGACATTAATGAAGTTAATAATACCAACTTATTTGTTGGTATCAAAAACTCCACATTACACCCGATTCCACAATAAAATAAAGGTTCTTTTCGTAATGCGTAATATAACCATCTGTATTGCTTAGCTGATTTTAATTTAAAATCAAGCATTAATGTTTTTATTTCACAACATTCTTTTAGCTCTACTTTGGTTAATAATTTTAAAATTTCTTCGTTTTCTATTATAAATGGTAATATATATAATAAATTATTCATTTATTTATATTAGAGAATTTTAGTAACATCTACAGCATTTTCAACATCATCAATATCTAAATTATTATCAATGTTGTCGATATTATAATTATTTTCAATTACATCAACACTGTTATTATTCTCTAACACATCTGTACTATAATTCTGATTCATATGATTCTGATTATAAGTTTAACAATTCTGAACCGTCACCTTCATAATAATCTTTAGTATGTTCCCAAAGGTTATTATCAATGTGCCAATAAATATCTGTGAGAGCGTTATTGATTTTTTCAATTTCGCTCTCAATTTGTTTTTGAGTAAATTTAAATACCCTTATTTCATAACTACCAGTAGTGTCTATTCCGATAATATACCAATCTATAGACCATTTAGAAGTATCTTCATTTCTTTCATTTTCTAAATACCACCAAATAGCCATAGTGTAATAACAAAGTTGTCTTAAATAATCATACATTTTCATAGATTCCTCAAAACAACCTATGTGTACTGTTGTCTTTAAATCCATTAATACAACTTTCTTATTTTTAAAATCAAAATATACACTATCTAATAACGATTTACACTTAACTAAAACGTTATTGTGTTTGTATTCCCAATTTATATGAAATTCATGATGAAGCTCTTCTTCATCTTTTACATATTGTTTTTGTAACAATTTACATGCTAGCTTATGAGCTTGTATATTATCAGCTATTGTAGATAACATTGCAGCTTGACTAGGGCTAATCTGTATCCTCTTGTCAAAACTCTTTATCCACCCTATATATTCCTTTAGCTCTGAGGCCATTTTAAGGCCCTTAGAAAGCACCAAATCATCTGAGCTTCCACTTGTACGGTAAGCATCACGATAGGCGCTTATAACGGCTTTATTTGGCTCTATTTCAATACTCTGTGCTAAAGCCTGACAGAACTTTTCCTGTTGTACAGAAGAAGGTCTACTTTTGTTCCAGACAACATAGTCTTTTTGAAACTCTTCCGGCTGTAATAGGTATTCATGTATCATTGTACCACGCTCGAGCTGTTGGCCTTTATCTCCTTCAGCTGTACCTATAAGCATAGAGTGTAAATAAGCTGGTCCTTTTTTTAAGAACCATCCAATATTAGAGTTTGAGATTCTACTCATATCCTCATAATATGGAACATTAACGATTTGTCTTTTAGTTTTTTCGTCTATCATGTACTTATTTTCTAGTTAAATTCATGTCTTCGAACAAATTATCTAAAGACTTATCACCAAACTGATTAATTTCATTTATAAATTCAAATACATTATCAAAATTTATACATTTAAAATTATCAACAATGAATTTTATAACACTATCTGTATTTGTATATTGAGCTTTATCTTTTACTATTTCCGTTATTGTTGAAATATCTAGTTCTTCGAATTTTTTACAATATCGTATCCTGGAACATCTATCGCATATATATTCATTTATAGACATTTTATTATTACACGTAAATATAATTAATTTTTTGCCTATAGTGTTTACGCCATCCATTACTTTCAATAATTCAGATGTAGATAAATTTCCATCTTTTTCTGCTTCATCGAATATTATACATACATTTAAGTCTCCTAGCATATTAAAAAACTTAACTAAGTATGAACTAGGAAAATTTACATCAAATATCAATATTGGTAAATTTGATAATGTTGCAATTTGTTTAGCGATTACTGTTTTGCCGGCACCCTTCATTCCAGATAGCATTACACCAGTAGTACCACTGTCAATATTATTATGATGTGCTATGATCTTGTTTATGAAAATTTTATCTTTTTCTGTCATATATACCTTTTTAGGCATATTGAATTTTTGTAATATATTAAGAATTGATTCACATTTAAAACGATCAAAACTAACAGAATATATTTTACCATTTTCCAAATCATAATCTAAACCTTTTACATCTGGTTTAAACTTTATTTCATTAGCAACTTTTATAAATTTTTTGTCTTGCATAATTTCTGATTTAATAATTCCTGAATCATTTCATCTACTTGTTTATGATTTCTCACAAGATAACATTTCATTTTACTTCTATGTCGTTTCAGGTAATATTTAAAGAGTTTAAATCTTAATGGAAAACTATCTCCCATTAGACCTTTACATTCTACTACAAAACCGTCACCTATAAAGTCTGGTAAATATGTAATAGGACGTATTTTCTCTTGCAAATACTCGAATTTAGGTAAAAGTGTAAAGTGCTTTGGCTCATATTTAACTGGTATTCCAGCTTTCATAAAAGCTTCATAAGTATAGCATTCGAGTTTACTACGGAAATGTAGTCCATACTTATCGACTTTTGTCGCATTCTTTACTCTTCCTTTAGTTAATGGCATATTTAAAGCTGTTTATCCCATTTATTGTTTTACTTATACTCATAAACAACTTTTCATTATTGTATTTATCACGAATTGTAATAAAATCATTATCATATCCGCTCAAATATTCAATTTTACATGTTTTTGTTTTAATTGTTTTTGGTCGAGTATAATTATACAAAAATGCTCCAAATATACCAGATAAGAATCCAATACAGCATGACAATATTATAAATTCAATCATACTTTTTCAATGTTTTAATTAACCATTCTTTTACAATTTTAAAACTATTGTTTTTAATTGCATCAGAAATGTCTTTTGAGTTAAACTTCTTATTAACGAAAAAAGCATCAAACTTATACTCTTTACTATATTTT
>ENA-OOPA01000005-OOPA01000005.1-human-oral-metagenome-genome-assembly--contig:-NODE-5-length-12884-cov-6.015834_pt1 | contig 12884 bp, 19 predicted proteins | sample MGYA00245290_ERZ501122 | MGnify/ENA primary metagenome ERZ501122 (study PRJEB25959, sample SAMN05335051) | human oral metagenome | host: human-associated | place: USA: California | collected 2014-05-19...
GATATCTTAAATTAGCAATATCATCTTGGTCTCCACCGTACATATACGAACCTCCACAAACCCAATTACAGAAGTTGTATGGTCCTATTGGCATAAGTGAATCTTTATATTTTAAAGAATATTTTGTTTTTCCATTTGATACTGTAGCTGTAGCTAAGTCGTCCCACCCAAGTTCTGCGGCTATTTTATAATCAACAATATTACATTTGTTATAAGAGTTTACGTTTGTTCCAGGATAGCCGTATTGTTCTTCATTATAATAATACATATCTTGTGAAGGGTTTCCTTTGTGATGTCCTCTTAATATTACTTTATTAGATTGATTATATAACTTAATATACGAAAAAGATTGTTTAGGCGGCTTTGTATATGTACGGTGGAGACCAAGATGATATTGCTAATTTAAGATATGAAGATAATCAATATTTGAGAGCTGGTGCAGAATCACACATAATGGGTCCTGGTGGAAGATGTTTATTAATAAATATAGATAACAATTGGTCTATAAATAATGACAAACATGGTAATGGAGATGAAGTTAATTACATGTTTGCCGATGCAATGTGTACATCTGTAATTAATACACAAGATGGTCCACAAAAAGCAACAATTATTCCAAATACTGATAGATATACTACTAATAATATATATTAGCAAGCTATAGTTTCTAATGGCGACGGAGATGATTTATCAGAAGTTACTATATATAGAGAAAGTATTGGTGGAACATATTTGTGTAATTTAAGACAATCAGTTGTACCGTATGGCGGATTTACATATCAAGCAAGAAAATTATCACAATATTGTAGTTATGGTGATATATACGATCTAAAAACTCAAAAATCAATATGTAATGTGTTTGATGGAGATACATTTATATTACCGTTCGAATATGTATCAATGCATAAATATTATAATAACCAGGTTATTAATTCTATAACACATTGTATAATATATTCTATACCAGTTGAAACTAGTATCAACCTTGCATATACATACGGTAATGAATTCAGTATGCATTACAATAAAGGTGGAATAACTAATTTATAGATACATCCGTCTAATGTATATAATATGTATCAATAGAAAACTCCGTTATATAGTTATAATTCTGCATACAGCGCTGATTCAACATCAAGATTATATAGTACTTATAACTTAGATCAAGGCTCAGATGGAAAACATATTGACTATAGGTGTATGTATTCTGGACGTAAAGATAATAATGAAACATACGATTCGTGGTTGAAATTTTAGCCAGCTAACTATATAGATGTAGATTCAAGATATGGTGAAATTACAGAGCTTAGAGTGTTTAACAATAGTCTTGTTTTCTTTTAGAATTAGGCAACAGGAATCTTATCTGTAAATGAACGCAGTGCTATAACAGACAATAGTAATATGCCTCTTGTTTTAGGAACCGGCGGAGTGCTAAGCAGATATGACTATTTTACTACTAAAAATGGGATGAGACCGGACTAGTTTGCAGACGATGTATCTTCACAAGCATTATATTGGGTAGATTCAGATAGAAATGAAATATGTGCATATAACGGGGGTCAGAATTATTCTATATTATCTAAAGAAAAATTAGTATAGAATTATATGAACCAAAATTTAAATAATAAGCATAAACCTATCGTGGTGTTTGATAAATAGTACAATGAGGTATTATTTAACATTTACGATAATGAAAACTGCGATGATGACACGTTGGTTTATAATGAGTTCATACAAAGATTTACTAGCACATATAATTTAAATATAGATTCGTATTATAGACTATCTAATCAATTATATTTTATTAAAGGTGTTAGAATAGATAAGTGGAATGTACAACAAAGTAATGTTTCCAGAAAATGTTTTAATACATAGGCAAAGCCATATGTAAAATATATCATAAACGAATCCCCAGAAATTGTGAAAGTATATGACAATCAGTATTTTGGTGGTAACTTTATGGGAAATGATGAGTATACGTTAACATTTAATTTCAATACTCCTCTTAAGCAAAATAGTACAATAGATTAGAAAGATATAACAAACAGAGAATACGATTTTAGATTTGCCATTCCACGAAATAATAATTCTGAATATGGCGACAGGATGAGAGGTAAAACAATGCAGTGCGAAATGTTATCTGATGACACCGCAGGAGACTTTTCATTACAATATGTAATTACTAAATTTAGAATGTCATGCAGTTAACATATAAAAGACAAATGAGAATGCCGATATACAATTTACCAGGATTTAATAACGGCAAGCCTGATTTCGAAGCTATGAGTAGAGATTGGGCAAAAAACAATTAGATTAGAATCTCTCCACGGGGCCAAATGTATAGCACTGTGTATGATCCAGAATGGCAGACTGCTGGCAATAAGGCGCAGTCTACAATCCAAGGGCAAGCCGGTAATATATTTTAGAGTGGAATAGCATTTACGGGTGATATGATAAATGCGTTTGGTCCAACAAAAGGAATAAATGAACTAATGTCTGATGCTGGAACATATAATGCCGCAGGTAATGGATTTGGTTATCAGGCATATAATTAGGTAAATAGTAGTGACTAGTTATCCGAATTAAGTAAACAGAATACTAATAATACATTAAAAACTACTGGATCTGGTGCTGCATTAGGCGCTGCTGTAGGCTCTGTTGTTCCAGGTGTTGGTACTGTATTAGGCGGATTGATCGGCGGAATCGGAGGCTTGATTGGTGGTCTATTTGGAGGTGCGTCAAGAAGACGTAAACTTAGACGAAGAATCTTTGATGCAAAACAAACAATAAATAGATACAATAACTTTGCACAATCTTCTTCACAATCAGATTATCTAGATCAATCCTATAATTTAGATCACGAAAACACAAATGATGACATATTGGTTGCCAAAAGAGGAAAAGATGCAAATTAGAAAGTGTCATATACATCTGTAGGAAAGCAGAATATTCAACCTAACGCAAGAGTTGCTGCAGCAGAAAGTATTTTAGACAACATCAATGATGTAAATAATGCTACTGGGCAAGTAGTAAAAACTGGTAAACTTGGACAAGATACTAATTACGCTAATCTAAACAACGATACTGTCGTTTTAGGTCAAGATAAAGATTGGAGAAATGGTCAAACATTCAGAGACTAGGCTCTTCCATACACAGAAGCATTGGAGAAAATTAATAATAAGTATGAGCAACGTACTAATTCCAAATTGAATAAATTACGTGGTAAATTAGGCCAAGATAGCGATAATATTCAGCAATAGGAAATAAATAAATTAAAAGCTCCAATTGTGAATAAGTTAAAAGATTTATCAGATTAGCAGCAATTACAACATAGTATTACAAATAATATGCAAACATATAATACATATAAGTTCGGTAAAGACAGATTGCCAGGATTTAAAAACGGCACAATTAGTAAAATGGATTGGTTAAGTAATGCGATTCCTATGGGTGCTGGCATGTTGACAAGTCTTGGACAATGGTTAGAAGCAAAACGCCAAGGTATTCATACTCCTGATATATATGCTACAAATCCGTATGAAAATGCTGCATTAACACAATTAGCTAGTCTGCATTCTAATCCATATCCGATATTACAGCAAATAAATAATGCGAACAGGCGTAATTTATATGCAATTAATCGCGCAGGTGGATTAAGTGGTGCTCAGAAATATTTAGCAAATGTTGCATCTGGGTTAGTATCTACAGAGCAGATTGCAGATGCATTGTTTAAATCACAGGAGCAAAACAACCAGTATAAAACTGCATATGCAAATGCTTTATTACAATCTGGTGCACAGAATGCGTCGCGTAGACAGTAGGCAAATCAATATAATACGGAATATGCAGCTAGTGCACATGCAGCTAGATTGCAAGGATAGCAGATGGGGTTAAGAAACCTTATGGATTATATGCAGCAATATTCTGCAAATGAATATAAAAGAAAGACTGGTAATGATATGTTAGATATATATCAGCAGTAGGTTGATCTCGATAAAGATAAACTAAACAGAATGTTTCCTAAAGAGAAGTCAATATATTATCCTAAAGTAAGTTATTCTACTCCTATTGTATATAATACAAAGCCTTTCTATACATATACCCCAGTTACACAAGAAGACTATTTGAATAGTTTAATCCCTTGGAGAAATTATAAAAATCAATAAATATGGTATACGCAAAAGATTAGTGGATTCAACTTCCTGTTAAAGATATATACGATTCATAGATCATGATGGCGTCTATCAACGCTGCTAGGGATATGTATCAACGTGGAGTTGATTAGGTAAAAGAATTTAAAAAAGAATACGGCGACTTTTTTAGTCCAATCTAGGCTGATATGGATTGGTATAACAACAACGTCATAGATAAGACTAGAAGTTTTATCAACGATTTATATGATAAGGGTATTGACCCTACAAGATCACCAGAAGGGCGCGCAATGATTTCGAGATACGTCAACAACATGCCTACTGGAGATATAAACAGATTAAAACAATCTGCTGTAGTAGCATCTGACTATATAAAAAATCGTGGTAAGCTTATTGCAGAAGGTTTGTGGAATCCTGAATATGAAAAGTATTTACTTGGTGGAAGATCTATAGAAGATTGGGATACTACAAAGGATGGTTTGTGGAATAGAGAGTCTCCAGATCAATACGTAGATTTAAATACTGCTACTACAAAATGGTTTGATCAATTACAGCCATCATATCAATATACAAAAAATGGTATGGATTGGTACGGTATTAAAAATAAAGACTTAATGAAAACCATGGAACAACAGATTCCTGATTTCATTAATAAAGGTCTCGGTAAGTATAATTACGATCTTGCTAAAAAGCAACTACAGATGTCTGGATTAAATAACCCTACAGACAAACAAATTACCGATAAGCTTAAAGCAAATATTGCTGCAGCAAATGCTGAAAAATTACAGATGGTTCCTAAGATAAATCCGCTTTATCAGATGGAGCAAGAATACGAATATCAGCGTAGACTTGCACAGTTAAGACATAGACATGCAATGGCAGAAAAAGATCAGCCTACGGTTTAGACTATTACCCCATATACTCAGAGAACAGAGATTACAATGCAAGATAATATAAATAGACAAATGCATGATATTCCATCTGTTATTAAGAATACGATTGATTATTGGAAGAATAGTAAATCAAAGGATGCTAAAGCTCATGTTGCTTGGTGGACTAATGTAAGTAACGATCTTGCAAAATCAAGAACTGCTAAAGATTATGACGCAGTCTTATATCGTAATGGGTTAATAGACAAAGCTGGAAATATTACAAGTCGTACTAAGAATGCATATTCTTATTCGAATAATGTACAAATTGCACCTGGTACTATATTGAATAGTAATACTCTAAAGAAGATAAATAATTCATATGAGAGGTATAATGTCAATATTACAGATACAGGTGATGCTGCAACGAACTTGTCAGTATATACACAAAATAGTCAACCTACTTATGTAACATTTGGTAATGATGTTTCCACACGAGACAAACGGCGCGTTATAAACTTAACAAGGGGTGATTATCAGTTAGCTGATGTACGTAAATTTAATGCTGTTACATCTAGCAAATATAAACCAAACTCAATATCTATGAAGTTTAATAACTTCTTAACAAAAGATAGGGGAGTAATTGCTCTTAATGGTTCAAATGCGAGTGGATTAAAATTATATAGGGTACCTGGTAAGAACGGTACGTCACATGAATTATCTGGTTATGTAGAAGTTCGTAAGAGCGATATAGAGAGATTCGCAAAACAGACTGGTAATTCTGTACAACATATTATAAATTATTTTGGACTAAAACCATCACACATAGATGTACGTAGTCAAAATAGTAATAACGAGAAGCAGCAATCTATGGAAACGCTCCTCGTTCCAATGATTAGGGTTGACAATGCAAGTATTTCTACAAATGAGGGCATTGACAACACAAACTTTAAATATAGATATGGCGGTAGCAATTCTTATAAAGAGGCTAATAATTCAATGTATACCGCTGTTGGAGAAGTAGGATAGTAATACGATATTATGAAAAAAGCAATACAAATCTTGAATCCGGTCTAGAAATTAGGCGCACAACGATTGGCAGAAATGAAGAGAAATCAAGCTGCCAATCGTCAGCAGCTTTATGACCAAACTAATAGATATACTGGCGGTAATGTTAATTTTACACCAGAAGATCAAACAACATTGTTTGTACCAAAAGAGTATTAGTTTTCAGAAGATGACAACTCTAACTCAAAAGGTTTTAATATAATCCCAGAAAGTATCAAAGACGATTGGAATCATTCTTCAATAAAAGATGCATATAGAATGTTTCTTACACAGTGGAACATGTTTAGAAATCAGTCTGCTACTGGAGAAATTCTACATGACCATGATGATCTCAATGACATTGAGTTACAACAGGGATATATAAAACAAATGAATAAGGTGGCATAGGCACAAAAATTATATGATCAGATGCCGAATGTCATTAACAAAATGCAATTAGATCAGGCAACAAAAGATCTTGATTCATATGAAAAAGTAATAAAAAGAAAATTGGTCAAAATCTGATAATCTAATTAATAATTTTGTAAATTATAATGCAAAACAAGATAATATTTCTGACCAAATATTTGTGAACCTTGCCAATCAGTTAAGTAGAGGTTCTACGGAAGGATACGTTGATGATAAAAATAAGTCGTGGGTAGCCAATAAAATCAACAGTGCAATGACGACACTGCAGAATATGGCTACTGGTACTTTAGAATCATTAGCGCATCCATTTATTCATGGTGTACAGGGAGGATTATCTGACAGAGAAGAAATTAAATATGGCATAAAGCAGCATGGTGATCAAGATGGGTATAAGCATTTATATGACAAGTACTTTACATCATGGCGTAGTGTTGGCGATTTAAATAAAAGAGCAGAACAATTACAAGATGCTCTCGATATACAAAAATCACAGATTGAAAGAAAGCTGAATGAACACATTTCTCAAGAACAGCACACTAGAGATCTATATTTAAATGGCAACTGGGCATTTGATCCTAAAAAAGTAGACCCTGTTTTTAGGAAAAAGGTAGAAAACGATGATTCTAGTCTTTTACTTAGGTTTGCTCCATGGCATATATTATACAGCGTTCCTGGATTGGCATCATCATATTCTGATATTGAAGATCTTGGTGCACAAATGGCAAACCAAGGAGCATTTGCATTAGCTGCAAAAGGATTGTCTTTCGCATTAGGTGGGGGCAAGTTTAAATATGGCGCCTCTGTATTAAAATATCTGTTAAATGCAGGAAAAATAGCTAATGTTGGCACTGGTTTATATATTGCAAACAGACTTCGTGAGAATGAATCAGGGCTTGAAACAATTAATGCATATAGTAGTAGGGTATTAGATGACTTACAAAACTCTAAAGTAAATATTTAGAGTGTTATAAAAGACATTGAAGCAAAAGCTATTGCAAATGGTGATAATTTAGACGGTTATAATGATCTTGAGAAAATTCAATATGGTTTAGCATACGGTATAAAGACTAACAGTAGCGAATTTAATGCTGCTGCTACAAATGCAAGAAATGGATTGGCGAAAGTATGGAACGATAACTAGACATTGTCTACATTAGACTATTTACAGACACTCCCGATAATGGGACATACAGGCAACTTCTTCAAAAAGGCGTTGACTCGTAGAGCTCTTGGTAAAGCGGCAGCTGGAATATCCGATGATGTGATTAGCGCAACAATAAAAGCTGGAGAAAAAGCCGCACAATCTGCATCTGACAGAATAATAGATAAGTTATTTAAATCTGGAGCAGAAGATGTATTAAACAAAGTTAGAGCAAAATAGACTGTAGATTTTCTTAAAAATAAGATTGCTACAATAGGCAAAATTGGCGCATCTGAGGGCATGGAAGAAGGCATACAGCAGATATTACAGAATCAATACCAAAGAGGCGAATACGATAATTATTCACAGCCTACGAGTGTGTTTTAGTTACCTTCAATATTTAATAACTTAAGAATGTCTGCAGAATCCGTTGCAGATTACTTAGGCATTAACTTTGGTAATCCTGACAACGCTACCAGCGACATACGACAAGCGATGAATGCTGGTATTGTACAAGGCGTACTTGCATTTGGTCTTGGTGGTGCTATGACCAATGTATTAAACAGAGATTAGGCAGAAAACTTAGGAATAAATTCAGACAACACTAGAAATCTTATATCTGCGTTAAAGAATGACAATATAATTAAATCTCTTGTTGGTGAACATTACGGAAAGGCTGAAGATAATAATCACATCGGTATATTCTTTGACGCATACAGTAAGGCTGGGAATAATGCTCGTAGAGTTTCAGAATCCCTAGAAGCAATGAAATCGTTTAAAGGAGATCTTGTAGACGATGATTTCATTGATAAGGATATTAAACTTGCAAACGAAACGTGGAATCTGTATAATTCTAAGGTTGTAGATACAAAATTAAAAGATTTAAATATTTCCAGAGATAGCGAGGATCATAAAAAGATAATACAAAACGGGGTTAGATTTATACAAGATTATAAGAATATATCAAATCTGCATAAAGATAACTTAAACGAAACATACAAGACAATAGAGCAGCTTCGTCATGATATTGTAAATGATGAAGGATCTATGAGCGATACGAATAAGTCTATTTATGATGCGATGTTAAAAGATTATAATCAGTATAAAGAAAATATGTCTAATGCTGAAAACGATCTTTATAACTCAAAAGAAGTAAAAGCTGAAGCTGAAAAATAGTTCTTAGAACAATATAATAATGATGATTATGCAGAACAAGCTGAGGCTATAAAAGACCAAATAGCTAAAAATATTGCCAAAGAGCGCATTGGAGAAATAAAATCTAAAGAAGAATATATAGGTTCTCGAATAGACGCAATTATAGGTAATATAAAGCAACAAGCATAGGAAGAATTAATCAACAAACTATAGAATCAAAGTTCGCTACTCAAATTGCTTCGTAATGAAACTGGTACTGATATTAATGTTGACAAACTTTAGAGTATTATCAAAATAATAAAGCGGCAAAATAAAAAAGATAAGGCCGATAATGAAAAATCTTTAAAACAAATAAATGATGCAATAGATCGTCGTAATACCGAAATAGAAAAGTTCAATAAAGTATTGCCGGATGATAAAAAGCTTGAAAAAATAGACAGGGTAACATTACAAAATTTTGCTGAAAGGTATAATCAATTTGAAGATAAAGACAAATTATCAGAATTGTTTTAGATTAATGCAATGAACGAGGCGGTATTAAGTATAATGTCTCCGAACGTTACTGCATATACAATAGGTGAATCAGATCCAACTGATGCATTAATATATTCTAAAGGCCTTACATATAATCAGCTTACAGATGAACAAAAGGCGGAGTTTAAACAAAATATCATAAAAGAGCTACAAGATAGAGGTGAAGAAAATACAGACGTAAATGAGCAATATTTAAAACACGAATATACTGTACGTAGATCTAAAGAAAATGCTGCTCTTACAAAAATAACAAAAGAATATAATAAATATAAAGCTGATCTATCTAAGTTGACGAATCGTCCAAACCCGCAGATAGAGAAATAATAAAAAGTAAGTTATAGGAACTTCGTGAGAAAGCTGCAAAAGAGTTAATGTCTCAACATCTTTTAGAGAAAAATGAGCGTATGAAAATTGCCCATTTAGAATTTCTTAAAGATGGTGGTATTACAGACGATGACATAAACAATCTCGATACTCCAAACGAAGATCCATATGTAAGATAGGCGGTTGATGAACTTGCGGCAAATGAACAAAACACAGAAAATAATGTTCAACAGTAGACTCAGCCTCAACAGCAAGATGAAAATGTCGGTTTGCAAGAAAATACTGAATCTGTTGATAAAAATACTGTTAATACAAATAAAAACAGTAACATCAAAAACAGTAAAACTGTAAAAACTAAAGAAGAGACTAACGAAGTAAAGTCTAAAGTTGATGTGGCAAAAGAACATCTCAAAAAACAACTTTATGGTGAAAACGATGTTGTGTCTGCAGATGAAGAATTGCCTACCGTAAAATTTGATGGGATACTGTCTCAAAATGAACCGATAAAGAAAATATTAAATTCCTATAAAACAATTGATGATATTTTAAATATTAAAAACGGTACACCGATTGCAAGAGTTGTAGTACGTGGCGAACGTAAATATTTAGTTGTTGCTCATGCTGTAGAAGACGGTGTACATACCGTACAATTACAATATTCTCCAGTGTTATATGGTGATAATACAAAAGTGAATACTGTAGACAATGTTGCAGAAGAATTGTCAGTTGGTTTTGAAATTCCTGATGGTTTTATAGATCCATCTGGTTAGCTTAAACATATTTTATATATGTAGTATAATGAAGATGTTAAAACTGAAGCAAAGTGCTCATAGATACATCCTCATAGCGACAACGATGTTCATACGATTGTATAGAATGCTGTGATTAGTAGCAGTAATGATCATATTATAGATAATACAGTAGAACAGCCGGTATCTGATACAGAATTACAGGAATCGGAGGAATCCGAATCACAACCTGATTCTAACAGCAATGACAATACAAATGAGTTAGGAGAAAACGAAGAGCAGCAAATCCCAGAAGATTAGAATTATAATATAGACCAAATAGATGAAATAGATACTGACAGTGAAGATGATTCACACAATGCTAATACTGATGAAGAAAACAACAATGTTACAGACGAAAGTGAATCATTACAAGAAGAAAATAAAAATGATTCTCCAGAAGTTGTTTAGGAGCAATTAAAAGACGATCAAATATAGTCTAATTATGATAATCAATCATAGTATTTAAATCAAACGTTTTTCTATCAGCCTAATTCTACTACCCCTATGGTAATGGCTGTAGATGGAAAACAATTACAATTTAAATATCCAATAAGACCGAATGCAGAATTGTCTGAAAACCTTTCCAAAACAGGATGGTTTGGATCACTTGATAAATTTTATATTGTCACTGGATCTAATGATCATTCTGATCCGACAAACGAACCTACTGTTTCTTTAGTAATGTATGATCATGAGAATAAAGCTACATATGTTACAACAATGCGTACTCCTGGTACGTCTTATTGGTACGATTTGGAAGGTAATGAGCATAAAAGTAACGACTATGATAAAATCGTAAAGTCTTTATTCTTCATAGGAGTAAATAAGGAATTATATAAAAAATACTTTAATAAAATATTATTAAGTGAATATTCTCGTGCTACAGGTAAATCAATTTCTTTCGATTCTGTTACTAACGAACCATCATCTAAATCAATAAATGATGCTTTGAAATGGTATAATGGTAAAGATATAGCACCAGATACAGTAGAGTATATAAGAAACACTGCAAAGAAGTATTCTACAAGATTTGGGGCAAAAACATTCACATTTGATCAAATAGAACAATAGATAGAGAATTTAAAGCTTGCTAGACATGCTATAATTGACGCGTATTGCGATAAAAATCCTGATGGTACATATACTATACCCTCTACGATTAAAGAGCATGTGCGGCCTCAAAACACGTCTATAAGCAATGGTAGGATAACGTCTCAGCATACGAAACATACTCTTGCTGGAGAAGAAATGGGCTTTGGTATTCCGTCGGATATAAAAGAAATAAATAAAAAAATTAATGATGGAGAATTGACATTTGGTTACGGTTCTGGTTTCAGAGGCGGTGACCCAATGTCTATAACTTCATTGACACCTGTCAAATTTGATCCACATATAGGTACCGGATATTCTGGAAATATTTATATAATCCATAGGGCTGAAAATGGAAACCTTGTTCCTATTATGTTGGACGAAGAAAGGTTTGATAAATCTGGCAATTCTAATGAAAAATTAAACAGGTTTGATGATAACTTAATAGATGTAATAGATCCTGAAACCGGTAATATTGTAGGCCAGAATATTCCAAGTTCTGCAGAATTATTATTATATTTGGTTACTGGAAAATTAAATACAAAATATCTACCAGTTGGGGACCGCGAACTAATATATAAGTTTGCTTCATTCTTTGTAAATAATGGAGAACATACAATTTATCAGCCAGAAGATGAAAACGTAAAAATCTCATTCTTGGAAGATAAAATTTTCGCAGTAATAGACACGAAAGCTGGAAGAACATTACAAATGACAGTAAAGGATGAAAATGGTAATCGAATACAGAAGTATTATCCTTTATCTCAATTATTCCAGAATACAGATTTTTCCAGAAATCAGCGCAGAGAGGTGATATATAATATTGCTGAAAATATGCACTGGAATACAAACAAATGGACACTACCACGGCGTATCAATGGGGATTTAATACAATCTATAAAACATTATTTTGAAGAAAATCCTAATGCCGAACAGTTTTCTATTTGTGGAAACAAATAGCTTTCTATAAACAAACACGACCTGTTTGATGAAAAAGATGGGCGACTTATATATAATGGTACTATACAATTAGCATGGATGCTAAAGACAGGTAGATTATTAACAACTACTATCCCAGGTAAAATATTTGAAGCGCCTTATGTGTATGCTACTGGTGTAGATGTTTCTGAAAGTCATCAAACCTTGGAACAAATTAAGCCAGAAGTTATAAGAACTGAAAAAGATAAAGTAACAGATACTGTAAGTTTGATTCCGACTGTAAATAAGAGAGCGAAAAGAAACCTTGCGGAAAGATTTGATAAGATTAAAGTATAGCATTTATTAAATCTTTATAAATATGGCAAACATACTCTTGATTATTGGTTTGCAGATACGCCAGAACGACTAAATGATT
>ENA-OOPA01000006-OOPA01000006.1-human-oral-metagenome-genome-assembly--contig:-NODE-6-length-12400-cov-5.160596_pt1 | contig 12400 bp, 15 predicted proteins | sample MGYA00245290_ERZ501122 | MGnify/ENA primary metagenome ERZ501122 (study PRJEB25959, sample SAMN05335051) | human oral metagenome | host: human-associated | place: USA: California | collected 2014-05-19...
GTAGTTGTTAATTGCCATTTGTCATTTTTCCTTTCGCTTCTTCAAATTTAGCTTTGAGCTCTTCGTCTGATTCGATGATTCGTTTCATCTGCTCAAATTCCATTGCAGTCACTGTGTATAAGGCTTCAGCGGTAGTGGTGACATCGTCATCATGATTGGCGGTCACGAATTTGGTCGTGTGGCCATCCAAGAAATCAATAGAGAACAGGAACGTGCAGGACAAGTCTTACTTAACATTTAAAGGGAGGTAAAATGGCACGCTTAATTATAAATGGGGTGGCTGTTAAGCCTCCTAAATCTTTTCAAGTAGGTATTCAGGATATTGACGGAGAAACAGGGCGTAACGCAAACGGAGACATGGTGCGTGACCGTATCACGGTTAAACGTAAATTAGATTGTGAATGGGGCATGCTGACTCAAGGAGAAATGAGTCAGCTTTTAAATGCTGTATCAGCGGTCTTTTTTGAAGTTTCTTATCCCGACCCGATAAAAGGACAAACAACTAAGACGTTTTACGTCGGAGACAGAACGGCTCCAAGCTATTCATTTACTGAGAAGTTCAAGCCTTGGTCGGGCGCTAAATTCAATCTGATAGAAAGGTAGGTTTAAAAATATGGACGTATTCAGACGACAAAAATTCAACGAAGCAATACTTTCTAAAAACCGAACCCTTGCTATCAGAGTAGGAAACTATCAATCTAGAGATATTAAAGAGGCTCATTTTGACTATGGCTACATTAAGGGTGATACTTATAAACCTGGGGGGACGTGTGCAGGAAGTGGTAAGATTACGTTCACAAGTATTATCACAACATTCAATAAGCTAGATAGAATCTACCCAGAGATTGGTCTTTTGGTCGACGGAACCTATGAATGGGTTAAAATGGGAGAGTATTTTATCAACGACATTAAAATTGACCGCAACCGTAAAACAACCGAGCTTGAGCTTATGGACGGCATGTTTAAGTTGAATCGTGAACATGTCACAGATTTAACCTATCCAGCGGAAATCAGGCATGTCATCAAAGAAATCTGCTTAAAAACAGGTATCAAACTTGCCAACGAAACCATGGGTATTGCATCCATGAATTATCGAATCGAAAGTATCCCTAAAGAAAAGAAAATGACATTCAGAGATGTTTTGAGTCTAGCTACTCAGATGCTCGGAATGTCTTGTTTTTTCAATCGAGAAGGGAAACTCGAAATCAAGGAATTAACTGACTCAGGTATCACGATTACAGCAGATAGCTACTTCATGCACGGATTGACCAAGAGCGAGGTTCAGTATCAGATCGCTGGGATAACTTGTAAAAAAGATAAAGAGACGCTAACAGTCGGATTGCGTACAGGTCGTTCATTGGAATTGGATAATCTGTTCATGTCTCAAGCGGTTTTGGATAATCTTTATCACAACATTAAAGATATTCGTTATTATCCGTTTAATTTGAACTACCAAGGTCATCTCTTGCTAGATGTTGGCCAATGGGTGACTATCAAGACCAACACCGGCGAAATCTTCAAATCTCCTGTATTGAGTCAATCATTCACATTTAAGGGTGGTCTTCGTGGCCGTATCAGTGCAGATAGTAAGGCTGGGAATGATGCACAATATTCGTATGCTGGAACGCTCACAAAGAAGATTGAACAATTCAACGAGTTTGAAGCTCAAATCCAAAATCAAATCGAGGAAGCAGATAAAGGTTTTGAACAGAGAGTAAATAAAGTCAAAAAAGATTTTAGCGATCAAGTCGAACTGGCCAAAACCAGAGCTGAAGAAGTCAAGAGAGAACTCTCTGATACTATTGACCAAAGATTTAACAGTTTTGATACTTCTAGTATCGCAGAAGCTAACCGCAAAGCTGAAGAAGCTTTAGAAAAATCTGGTGCTAACAAATCACTTATCGATGAAGCTCTTTCGATTGGAAGAAAAGCTAGCAGAAGTTTAGATATACTTAAACGAGATTTTGAAAGAACAGGTGAAATCACAGACAATCTTTTAGGAGAAATCGACAGAAATTTAAAGAAAGAAATCAATACGACTTCTGAATATCGTAGGACAACAGACGAAATGTTGAGTCGCATGACTGGACAGATGAATGGATTTGCGACCAAATCAGAGGTTAAACAGGACATCGATGGACTTACGCAGACCTTCGCTAAGATGAAGGTCGGCGGACGTAACTATGCTGAAGACTACGACTTTTCAAGAGGCCTTTGGCAATATAGCCAAGGCGACAGTAGTCCACAAGATTGGACCATCTTGAACGGTGAATACAATGTCAAAGGCACGACTAGCACTTGGAAGCAGATGCAAATTCATTCAAAAGAAGGAAGTAAAACATCAGGCAAGAATTCGACAGCTCTTCTCGATTTAGAAATCGGCGAAACCTACACACTCTCATTCCAAGCAATATGTTACTCTGGTTCTCCAAATATTTGGGCATCCTTCAGAGCTAATCGAACAGTAGCTGAAAATCCTGAGATTATGTATGGCAGTTTCAAGCTGACGTCAAGCTGGCAGACTTATCAAGTCACTATTCCATCGCTGACTAAGCCTGATAATTTCGATTTCTGGAGAATTATTCTTGGTTATAGTGAGATTGGACATGTGGCATTTCGTAAAGTCGAATTGACTAGAAGTTCTACTCGTATAGATGCAGGACCTGCTCCTGAAGATGGAAAAACTGACCTTGTTGCTGCCAAGTCTGAATTTCAGAAAACTGCTGAAGGCTTATCTACTAAAAATGTTGGCAGTTGAGCGTTACGTTAGCCAAGATAGCCAGCGACAAGAAGCCTTGCAGCGATATGCTCGTGATGAGAGTGCTAAGCAAGTCACAGCTGTCCGTGAGCTAGTCACGAGGGATTATGTAGGCAAAACAACTTATCAAGAAGATGTCCGCGGAATCAATCAACGAATCGAAGAAGCCAAGAGAAATGCAAGCAATGAACTTACAACACGACTTGCGAATTATCGTCAGACAGTTGATGGCAAGTTCACAGATATTTCTAGTCAAGTCACGACTTATAAGCAGGTTGCAGATGGTCAAATCAGTAACTTGTCAAATCGTCTCACAACTGAAAAGCAAGGAACTGATGGTAAGATCGCAAACCTTACTAATCAAGTAACGAATAACAAAGTTAGCTCGGACAACCAGATTGCTAACCTTTCAAATCAATTGGCCAAAAAGGTTGAAATCACAGATTTTCAAAGGGTTAGAGAAACCAGTCAGCTCTATGAGCGGATTTTAGGGACGACTGAGCAAGGCTTACCAGACAAGGTTTCAAGGTTGGTTATGTCTAGTAGCATTTTTCAGACGGAAGTCGGAAATTTCTTCGTTAGCGATAACAATCTAATTGTTGCTTCCGAAACTCTCGATAAATACACACTTACAGGTCAACGTTCAGGAGTTTCGTTAGGTCCTCAAAATGGGATATTTGCTATCAATGCAGCAGGTTTATCTAGCTTCAACTGGAGCGGGTTTACGTTACCGATTTATGTCCCGAAAATATTAAAAGGCGAAGTATATACGATTAGTTTCAAATATAAAATCAAGCGTAAACTAGACCATGAATTTCGTGTAAATATCAAAAACCATTTTAAAAACAAGGCAGTTCTTCAGAAAGTCGTAGCAAATCCGAGCGACCCAATTTCTTCGGACTGGATTGAATTTCAAGCGACATCCACGATGAGTGAAGACTTTGAATTTGGATCAGGCAAGGGTTATCCGCTTTATTTCTATCTCGTCAAAAATGGTTATGTAGAGATTAAAGAGCCTATTCTAGTAAGAGGGTCTAGATCGAGCTCATACAAACCAAGCCAATTCGACGATGCTTACAAAGCTACAGAGAACGCTAAGCAATTGGCAGAGAATGCCCAAGCTAAAGCTATTCAGGTGGCAGAACAGGTAAATCAGGCTCAACAGATCGCAGAAGCGACTAGAACACGAGTGAATCAGCTTGCTGGTTCATGGGCCGTTCAGAATCTAACCAGCGCAGGCTCAATCGTTTCGCAAATCAATGCGACTAACAATCAAATTTTGATTGAAGCAGAGAAGATTCGATTGAAGGGTAAGACCTTGCTTGATGAATTGACGGCTATTCAAGGTTACTTTAAACGCTTATTTGTCGGTGAGGGTACGTTTGCGACTCTTAACACGGATATTCTGCGAGCAAATTCGATTACTGCTGATAAGCTGGTATTTGACCAAGCGATGGCGAATAAATTTACAGCAAATAATTTACTCGCAGACTCGCTCTTTGCTAAACAAGCCTTTATTAACCGTGTCCAGAGTGTTGCGATTGATGCAAGTCAAGTCCGCTCAGGTATTTTAAGCGGTGATAGGATTTACGGTGGAACGATTAGAGGGGCCAGCATCTATGGTGGAACCTTAACAGGTCACACCAAAATTCAACTAGGTTCTTACGGTTCGTTTGATACTGTCAATGGCGGTCTACAGATTAATGTACCTCGAACGGTCGATTCAAAAGATGGATTAGGGGTTCAATTTATCGGTTCCTATGGCCGTGGTGAAGACGTTCCTTATGGTTTATTTATCTACAAAGACTCGGACTTTACGACCGGAAATACTGCAAGCGATAGTGATGATTTTTTATTGACCGTCGAAGGTTACATTAAGGCAAAAGGTATTGGATGGTTTAAAACAAGCAAAGGGAATGTTGGTGGTAAAGATACTGCCAAAATCGGTTATTGGAATTCAAACATCTCTCTTGATTTTGGTGGGTCAGGTAATGATATCTACTACACGTATAACGGTTCTGCATACAGTTTATGGGAAGTTATCAATAAGCACTTCTCAGACAGACGTTTGAAAGAAAATATCGTTGTTTGCGAGCACAAGGCTCTTGACTATATCCAGCAATTCCAATTCAAGGAATACGACTGGAAGAAGCAAGAGGATAGACCACAACAAGCACATACAAAGATTGGTTTGATTGCGCAGGAAGTTCAAGAGGTGGACCCTACGCTTGTTTATAAAAACGGAGATACTCTGAACCTTGATAATCTCAGATTGACAAATATCGCTCTCAAAGCCATTCAGGAGCTTGCTCTTGAAATCAAAAAATTAAAACACAGATTGGAGAAATTAGAAAATGAATGAACAAATTAGTAATCTAGCGATTAAGTCGCTTAGCGAGAAAATCAGCAAAGAGGCTACTCAATCAGCTACGCTTGAAGCTCTCTATACAGTAACCGCTATGGAGCTTGAGCAAATGAAGCAGATTATTGAGTCTGACGAAGAGCTTAAAGCAAAATTTGAAGAAGTGAAAGGAAAAATGACAAATGGCAATTAACAATTATGAACTAGCAAGCAAGCCTTATACACGAGGTTTTGGCGACAATATCAAGACAGTGGTCGAAATTCGTCTCTCGGATGGCACTCGTTACAGCACGAACATGCGTGAGCTCGCAGGAGACCGTACAAGCGAATCAGACGACGTTTTGATTCAGGCGGTGCTGGACATCCTAAAAGCCGAGCTAGATCCAGGCAGCGCCATTGTCAAAACACAAGCGCAACTTGAACAGGCTAATCAGAAGATTGCGCATAATGAAAGCGAGCAGAATCGACTTTCTATGCTTACAAATAAAATCGATAAAGTAGTACGTGTCATGGCTCAAGATTCTATCATGGGCGAGAAAATCGCCTACGGCACAACCTACAAGGAACTTGTCGAGCTCTTCCCATTTGCTGAAGAAGGTAAGGCCTATCAACCAGGTGATATGTTTGTGATTGAAGATCCTGAACACGTCGAATTGAATGGCGAAGGCAAACATGTCTTGATTCAGACAAATCAGGCTTTCACTTACAAAGGCGAATCTATCAAGCAACTTGAAGGTGGACCATCTCAAAATGGTCTTCTTGCAATCTGGAAATGGGAAGGCCAAAAGAATGGAAGTGATCTTGATACCACTCGAGTTCCTGCACAATAGATTGGAAGTGGTCTGATTGGAATTACTAGCATTTCTGGATAAATTGAGTCCGATTCTAATCGTGATTATTCCTAGCTATTTCTCCTTCAAAAGCACGCAGAACACAAAAGAGACTGACAAGCAAATCAGTCTCTTATCTGACAAAATTAGCGCCATTGAAAAGACAGTCTCGAATGTCGAGGCTATCGGCAAAGATAATAGCAAAGATCTGAACGTTATTGGAAAAGGTCTTCAAAGATTACAGCGTTTTCGATTGCAAGAAAACCTAAAAAAAGCCATTAGACGAGGCAGTACCAATCAGCATGAGATTGAGGAATTGTCTCGTCTTTATGAAAGTTACGTGGAACTTGGTGGAAATGGAGCTATCAAGGTATTGTATGAAAAAATTTCTAGCATTAGAAATTGTGGAGGAAAATATAAATGCAACAGATTAATGAAATTTTACTAAACGGAGCTATCAGCATCCTTGTTATTTTGACTGGAATCGCAGTCAAATCAATCAAGGAATACCTTATTAAAAAAGGTGGCGAACAGACGGTCAAGATTGTCGAAATCTTGGCCAAGAATGCGGTCAATGCAGTTGAACAAGTATCATCTGAGACTGGCTACAAAGGCGAAGAGAAGCTGGAACAAGCTCGAATCAAAATTCGTGCTGAGTTAAATAAGTACAACATTAACATGACTGATCGTGACCTTGATACATTCGTTGAGTCAGCGGTCAAACAAATGAATGACGCTTGGAAAGGGGAATAGTAATGGATATTGATACAAGTAGATTAAGAACTGACCTACCCCAAGTTGGAGAGCAACCCTATCGTCAGATCCACGCTCATTCAACGGGGAACCCCAGCTCAACAGCTCAAAATGAAGCAGACTATCATATGCGTCGTCCTGTTGATTCAGGGTTTTTTTCACATGTTGTCGGCAACGGCCGTGTGATGCAGACATGGTACACAGACATGGGGGCCTACGATGTAGGAGGTGGCTGGAACGTAGAGGGTTATGGACAGGTTGAATTGATTGAGAGTCATGAAACCAAGGAAGAGTTCATGCGCGATTATAAGCTCTATGTTGAGCTTTTGCGCAATCTTGCTGATGAAGCAGGGATTCCGAAAACGCTGGACTCTGACAGTCTAGCAGGAATCAAGACACATCAGTATTGCACGTACAACCAACCTCGAAACTACTCTGACCATGTGGATCCATACCCTTACCTTGCCAAATGGGGTATCAGTCGTGAGCAATTCAAGAAAGACATTGAAGGTGGTCTTTCTGAAGCTGGTTGGAAACAAAATGGCACCGGCTGGTGGTGGGAGGAGTCAGATGGCTCTTATCCTACAAACCGCTGGAAACAAATCAATAACGAATGGTTTTACTTTGATGACCGTGGATACTGTCTAATCAACCGATGGTTCAATGATGGTAAAGATTGGTTCTACCTTGATAAACGTGGGGCAATGGTCACAGGCTGGATGTTCCTCAACCATCGATGGTATTTCTTCAAGTCAGATGGACGTATGGCCACTGGATGGGTAAAATACCGAGAAACTTGGTATTTTATGGAAGAAAAAGATGGTTATATGCTATCTAAACAGTTCATTAAGTCAGGCGATGGCTGGTACTATTTGAAGGCGAACGGCGAACTTCACACAGACCCAGCCTTCACAACCGAACCAGACGGGCTTATCACTATAGTTGATAAACCAAAAGAAGAAAAATAAAAACAGAAAGAAATTCAAAGTTTAATTACATTTAACCGCTGGCATTCGCTAGCGGTTTTTTTGTTTGGTCTGAAAATTGACTTGTTGACATCAACAAATAGCTTTATAAAACGCTTGGTTGCCAATTTTGTTGACGTTAACAAAATTAGAGTTTGTATTTCTATTTTGCAAAAACACGCATTTTGAACAATTAGAAAGCAAAATTGAAAATTCTATTGTTCAAAAAAGCGGTTTCTTGAAGAATAGGGAGAGTGGAATGTAGGGTATTATTGTCAAAAATGCCATTTTGTTAATAATCGAACCTTTTCATTTTTTGATTATTGTCAAAAACGGTGTTTTGTTAAAAATAAAAAAATAATGATTTTTTCACTGTTTTTTATTTTTTCTCCGAATAGATAAGTAGGAGGAAGAAAACATGAACATTTTGAACATTAAACTTGCAAGCGTAGAGCAGACCGATTTGGGTTTTGAGCATTGGGTGGATGTGACTTACCAGGTGCCGATTTTGAAAAATGAGTATACAGTCAAGCTGTTGCTGTTCATGGAATGCGAGATAGAGGACCAAGAGGTCATCGAGTACCTGGTATCGACTTGGAAGTATCGGGATCTCGTGCTGCACTCGGTGCGGATGTATGAGATGGAAAGGGAAGGTGCATGACTGTGAAAATAATTATTTGTGTATTTTACTCTAACTAATAATTATCAATTTGACTAAAATACAAAAATAGCTCTAAACCCTTAGAAGTCTAGCGTTATCGTCATTTCTTCTTTGGTTACAACAATTTCATTTATGACAGATTTTACAATTTTTGAAGCATCTTCATAGCTTAGTTTTTCGGGGTTAAAATCCTTTAAAAGTCTAGCGAGTTTTCGTTGTCTTATGTTGATCGTATTTTTCTTCTTACTTTCTAGTTGTTCTTCCAAAAACGCTTTTTCGGTTTTTAGTTTTTCGTTTTTTGCATTGAGTTCTTTTCGTGTTATGATCTCATCCAAGTATAATTCAGTCAGTTTTTCAAGTCTGTTATTTAGTTTTTTTAGTTGTTCTTTTATTTCTTCAATTTTCATTGTTTCATCATTTTTAGCAAGCGTTTCTTTGCGATACTTCGGTTCGAGTTTTATTTTTGATAATCTTTCAATGACCTTTTCTTCCAGCTCTTGCTTATCATACCATTTTGAGTTACATCTTTTTGACTTGTCTTTATCAAACCTATGTCTGCATTGATAGCGTTGATACGCTTTCCCTTTTCGATTTTTTGAAGTAACGTATAGACCTAACGAACCGCCACAATATCCGCATTTTAGCAAACCAGAGAGCATATACTTAGCTTGAAAAGGTCTTGGATTGTTATTTCTTTTTAAAGCATCTATTTGCCGTTTTTTAAGTTCTAATTGCACAAGGTCAAATAATTCTTGCGATATAATCGGTTCATGCTGACCGTCGTATTTTTGACCTCGGTATTTTACAATACCAAGATATGTTTCATTTTTAAGTAAATACTTTGTTATCGTTTCACCCCAAGGTCTTTTTCGTCCAATATGCCCCTCATCGTTTAAATCTCTAATAATTTTAACAACTGACTTACCGTTTAAGTATTCCTCGTATATCCGCTTGACAATAAGCGCTTGAGTTGGATTGACGGATAGAATGCCCGTTTCTTTTGAATAGTCATAGCCAAAAGGGATAGTCGTCCATGCCATTGTTTTACCCTTTTTGGCTCGCCCCTCTTTACCTAAAATCATTCTTTCTTTTATCTGCTCACGCTCAAGCTGGGCGAATACTGAAAGCATACCGATTGAAGCCTTACCAAAAGGGGTAGAGGTGTCAAAGTTTTCTTGTAAGCTGATAAAAGCAACGTCATTTTTCAAAAATACGTCTTCAATTAAAAAAAGCGTGTCTTTTTGGCTACGGCTCAAGCGATCTAACTTGTAAACTAGCACAATATCAAATCTTTTTCTTTTTGCATCGTTTATTAAGCGCTCAAGTTCGGGGCGTTTTGTGTTTGATCCGGAAAATCCTCCGTCAACGTAAACATCGTAGATTTTCCAGTCTTTAATTTTACAATAAGACTCCAGCTTGTCTATCTGCTCATCTATAGAGTAGCCTTCGTCAGCTTGGGAAGTTGTAGACACCCTGACATATATTGCTACCTTATTCGTTGTTTTCATTGATTTTGTACCCCCTTTTTGATAAAATGGGTATAGTAAAACGGGCTTTTTAATGCCTTTTACTATCCTGATTGCCTCACGCTCAGACTCGCCAAAGTTTGAGAGCGTGGGGCTTTTTTTGTTAACTCAGACTGGACTAGACAGCGATTTTCCCGTTCGCATCAGGAGTCTTGAACAAAGCTAGAATTCCTTGGAAAAAACCAAGGATGACAGGAATACCAGTCCATGATAGAAGTAGATAAATAATTCCCTTGCCATTATAACCTGCATAGAAATGATGCGCACCGACTCCGCCTAAGAATATAGCCAATAATATATACACCCATTTATTTACATAATGTAGACCTACTGCGGTTGTTTGCGTATTTACCACTTGTGATTGATTTTGGACAGCGTTGTTTTCGTTGACGATACTGATGTTGATCTTATCATCTTTCTTCTGCTCTGCTTTAATAATGATTATTTCATCATCAACTTTGTGGACTTCGACTTCATCCCCTAGTTGTGGGGCAAAGTTTAACTCAGATGGATTTATTTTGATGTATTCTTCATCATGTGCGATAGTAACTTCTGCGCCAGTTACTTTAACGATTTTAGCCATTATTTTATATTCCTTTCTTAATTCTGTTAAATTTTTTAAACCTTGTAAATGTCGACGACCTCGCCGATAATTCGGAAGTCAGTGTCTGGTGTGATTGGCATATCTTTATAGGCTGGATTCAAGCTGTGTAAATAAGCTTGGTCTTGATCAATAACGAGCTGCTTGATATAAGCATCGCCGTTATAGTTGAATACTCCGATAACTCCGTCACTTAAGTCTACGCTTGTCTGAATGAATACTAGGTCACCATCATGATAGTCAGGCTCCATGGAGTCCCCTTTAATCGGAATGACAAAGTCAGCATCGATATCCACTGGCAACTCTATCCGTTCCACTCGTACATCGTTCAAATACTGTCCTGTACCTGCAGAAGCTGGGTGGTCGTAGTAGTCGTAACTGTAGAGCTGAATAGCTTCCGATACTTCGTTTTTCTTCGTATTATCTTCGCTTTTCTGCTCATACAGTTGCCTCTCTGCATAGGTCAAGACTTTGGCTTGTCTAGGCGGTGCTAGTTGGTCGTAGATGGTTTGGATGGGGGAAGTGGTAGGGGCTTGAAGAGCCTCGTTTTGAGGAGGAAAAAAATCATCTATTGAGACACCGAAAATATCGCAAAGCTCAAAGAGCATGTCTTGATTGGCTTTCCTATCTCCTTTTTCATATCTACTAATAGTTTGTTTAGTAGTATTCAATCTTTTAGCGAGTTCATCTTGAGTAAAACCGGATGATTTTCGAAAAGTTTTAATTTGGTTTCCAATATATTTTTTCAAATCCATGTTCCGTACCTCAATTTTAGTAATTCTATAAGTAGATTATATAAAAAAGTCACCGAAAACGCAACTTTTTTTATTTTTTAATTAAAATACTGTTGACAAGTCACCAAAATGGTGATATAATTAAATCAAGCTTAAGGAAATAACAAAAACAAACCGGAGGGAAACACCATGAACACATTAAACGAGAAAGCCATCAACATCTTCAAAGCAGTGGTTGCAGAAACATTGCTTCAAAACACATACGAGAAATGCTTCCTCTATGGTCAGCTTGAATCATTCTGGAACAACTGCCGTCAGTTTGCTTTCGGATGGACAGAGTTGGGAGAAGAGATCGAACACCAAGAGAGTTACCTTCTTGATACTGGTTTCACTCAAGACGAAATCGATGACATTCGATTTGATGCAGCATTCGCAGGAATGCAGGACAAAATGAATGTAGCCTGATCGGTAGCACCAGGGTTCGACTCCCTGGCAGGCTGTTGCTCATAGAGCAAAAAAATAGGGAAAGGAGGTAGAAAATGAAAGAATTGAAACAAATTTCAGTTAAGACTTCTGAACACGATGTGTTACTGACGGCAAGAAAAAACCACCCTGCTGTATTCGTCGATGGGATGTTTCTCGACGGAGTTGAGCGAGTGGAATTTATCAATAACTTTAAAGACAAAGATTGTGAAGTCATTCTTTCGTTCAATGAACGAGTAGAAAACAATCCTTTCCCTTTGGATCAGGTCAATCTATTAGAAAAGTTATTTGGTCAGGCTTCAAACGGGCAATCCTTACGGGATATTGTCTTGCAAACTCTTGAAGATGGTAATTAGTATCTAAGCCATCAAAAAATGATACATGTATACTGAAGCTTTCTTTTCCATCTTTCTTGGCTCTTTCGTATTCCTTGCCAAGGACAATCAGAGAAGCTTCTAATTGATAATCAGTCATAACATCACCTCCTTTCTAGCTTTATTATAGCAGAAAGGCGAGGAACAAATAGAAAAATAAGGAGGTAGAAACGTGCAAATTTATCTTTACCAATTACGAAAAGAAAAAGGCATTACACAGAAAGAATTAGCACAGAAACTTGGAATTTCTGAGACGGCATACCGTCAGAAAGAGAAGGGTCAGAGCGCTTTTACTCAGGACGAAATGTTTTTCTTGCGTAGCTTTTTTGATAAACCTTTGCAAGATATTTTTT
>ENA-OOPA01000008-OOPA01000008.1-human-oral-metagenome-genome-assembly--contig:-NODE-8-length-12028-cov-38.663978_pt1 | contig 12028 bp, 16 predicted proteins | sample MGYA00245290_ERZ501122 | MGnify/ENA primary metagenome ERZ501122 (study PRJEB25959, sample SAMN05335051) | human oral metagenome | host: human-associated | place: USA: California | collected 2014-05-19...
AAAAAAAACTAAAAACAAGCTAAATAGGAGTGTTAAGAAATTCACTAATGCAATAAAAGCAGGTATGAAATCCGTTGCTAAGTGGACTGCAATAGGTTTTGGAGCATTGACTGCGGCGGTTGGAGTATTTCTCAAACAATCAATAGACGCTGCAAAAGATAAACTAAAAGCAGATAAACTACTCGAAACGAATTTAATGAAACAAGCTAATGCAAGTAAAGAGCATATTAAAATGCTAAAAGATGAAGCTAGTGCATTACAAGACGTCGGGGTTGTTGGAGATGACGTTGCTGTAGCTGGTGCAAGTAGATTAGCTGTTTTTAAAATGAACGCAGACCAAATTAAAAAGACAATGCCTATACTTGACGATATGATTGCCTTTGATAAAGGTTTAAATGGAACACAGGAAGACGCTATTGCTATTGGGGAACTTTATGGAAAAGCAATCAATGGAAAAGTCAATGCTTTAAAGAAATATGGTGTTGTATTGACTGCAAATGAAGAAAAGTTATTCAAGGTTATGTCAACAGAACAGAGAATTGAATTTATAAATAAAAAATTAGAGAAATCTATAGGTGGAACAAATAAAGCACTTAGAGCAACAGATGAGGGTAAAATAGTCGCAATGAAAGGTGCTTGGGGCGATATGCAGGCGGAGTTGGGTAAAAAATTAATGCCAAAACTTGGTAATCTAGCTGAGTGGTTTCATAGTAAAATACCTACAATTCAAGATTTTATTTTAAGTTTAGCAGATAAAGTTGAAGCTATGGTGATTAAAGCTGAGCCTTACATAGTACAAATAAAAGAGTTGTTAGGTAAGATGTTTGAAAAGATAAAACCTGCCTTAGATGAGGTTTGGGATATATTACAAAAAGCTGGAAATTTTGCTATATGGATTGCTAAAGATATTAAAGATAATTGGGATTGGATAGCACCTATAATAACTGGTGTTGCTGTTGCTTTTGGAGTTTATAAAACAGCGATAATGTTGGCTAGTGCTAAAACTTTACTTTTCAATGGAGTTATGGTTGTAACTAATTTCCTTTTAAATGCTAATCCTATTGGACTTGTTGTTTTAGCTATTGGTGCATTGATAGGTGGTATTGTTGCTCTTTATAAAAATTGGGATAAATTTAAAGCTAAAGTACAAGAATTGTGGGCTAAATTAGATAACAACCCTCTTGGTAAAGTCCTTAAACATATAATTAAATTTGGAAATCCTATTGGTGCGATGATTAATCTGTTCTTATTCCTTAAAAGAGTAATTACAGAAAATTGGGATACAATTAAAGGTTTTGGAGAGTATATATGGAATGGTTTAGCTGGTGCATTTAATTATGTAAAAGATATTATATTGGGTGTTTGTAGTATCGTTGGTGGTATTTTTACTGCTGTATGGGACGGAGTTATAAGTGCATTAGATAAATTGAAAGCTGGTTTTAATAAGGTAACAGATTTTCTAACTGGAGTATTCCAATCAGCTTGGGACAGTTTGATGAAAGCATTAGATATGGTACTACACCCAATCGAAACAGCAAAAAAAGCCTTTGGCGGATTGATAGATAAATTAAAGTTTTGGAATAATACTAAGATAGAAGACAAGACTGTCAATATAAATGAGGTAAAAACAACAGATAGTATAGGTGGAAGCAATAAGAGTGGAACAACATCAACTACAATATCTAAAAACCCTCGTCACGCACTAGGTACTGCTTATTTTAAAGGCGGAGTAACTGGAATAAATGAGGGTGGAAGAAATGAAACAGCTATACTACCAGCTGGAACACAAATTTTATCTCACGAACAAGGTAAAGCTATTAGTAATAAAACAACAAAGGGTATTACTATAAATATTAATGTAGATGGCAATATCATTGGTGAAAGAGAACATATGGAAAAATATGGAGATTATATAACTAATAAGATATTGTCTACATTAGGAAATATGTAGGAGGATATAATTATGAAAATAATATTTATTGGAGAGAATGAGGGGCAAATGGAAATTATAAATATTCCAGTGGTACAAAACATAGAGCCTATAACTTGTGAGACTACAGATGAGGATTTTGTAACGATTGATGGTAATACATTGAATCTTATTGGAGGAAAGGGGTTAAGGAGATTTTCTTTTTCCTCTTTTTTTCCTAATAAATTGTATAGTTTTGTTAGTTTTCTTAATTTCAGACCGCCTAAACATTACATAAAGTTTTTTGAAAAATATAGAGATTTAAAATTACCTGTAAGAGTAATCATTATTGATAAATTTAGTGTTACTTTAAATATGTTATGTAGATACAATTTTTCATATACTTTAAGGGATAGAGCAGGAGACGTACCATATACTTTGGATATTACTGAATATATAATACCTGTCAATAAGACAACTGCTCCTGTTGAAAGTAATAAACCTAATAACACTAATACTAATATTGATAAGAAAACAAAAATAAAGAACAAGGTTAAAGCTAATGCTAATAAAAAACCTAAAAAGTAGGTGTTTGATATGTATAAAGTAATAATAAAAGATAAAGATGTTAGTGATATTATAGGTAATTTAACGTGGAGAGATACAGTTGATACTTTGGGAGTTGAGGTTGATTTTGAATTACCTATAAACCGATATGATAAGAAATTTGAGTTTTTATATGATATTACACTTGGTGACCCAATACAGATTTTAAATGCTAAAGGAGAAGTGTTGGTACAAGCTATCATTGTAAGTGAAACACCAAATGGAAAAATAACATCATTTACTGCTTATGATATGGCTTGGTACTTAAATAAATCTACTGTAATCAAACAATTTAAAAAGATGATTGGTAATGATTGTGTTAAATCTCTATGTAAAGAGATTGGAATTAATGTAGAGGTAACTGGATTGGATACTAAAATAGATAAAATCTATAAAGATAAGGGTGTATCTGATGTAATAAAAGATATTATAGAGCAATGCTCTCAATTTAACTCTAAGAAATTTTTTATTGAGTTTAACAATGGTACTTTGAAAGTTATGCCTTATCAAAAAATAAAAGTGTTTGGTACATTTGAAATTCAAAAAGATAAATTTATCAATATCAACGAAAACATCGGAGGAGTATCACTAAGTAAATCTATAGTTGATATGAAAAACAGTGTACTTGTAATTACAGAAAATAAAGGTGCTGTAAGAACGATAGGAGAAGAACAAGACTCTAAAAGTATTGAAAAATATGGTAAATTACAGGAAGTAGTAACACTGGACGAAAAAGAATTTAGTAAAGCTAATCTAGTTGCAAAAAATGAATTGAAAAAACTAAATAAAATCACTGAGGACTTTAGTATTGATGTGCTTGGTGATGATAATGTTAAGAGTGGTAGAGTGATTGATATTGATTTACCACTTTTTAATTTGAAAGGTGAATATTTGATAAAAGAGAGTAATCATACCATATCTAATCATATTCACAAAATAAGTCTTAAATTGGAGGTGTATAGTGATGAGTGATAACAAAAAAAGTTGGGATATTGCTTTAGCAGAGAAGTTTAAAGAGCGTGATAATCCATCTCCAATTGGTGCTGTTTTAGGTAAGATATTGAAGCCTTTACCTGACATTTCTATTGAGTTATTGAGTGGATATGGTGTTATAGACGCTGATAAAATCTATCTTTCAAATGCGATAACAAATAGATTAGAAATTGAATGTACTATGAAAAACTTTGAAAGTCAAGGTAACAAGTCAAGTAATTGTACTATTAATGGTTTGGATACGACAGGTGGAGGAGAGGATAGTGCAGGACATACTAATTTAAGTATATCGGGACATACTGGTTCATACAAATCTAGTTCAAGTAAAACAGACAATAAAGATAAGGGTAAATTCATATTACAGACTGTTTTTAATTTAAAAGAGGGTATGTATGTACTTGTAATACCTAACGTTGAAGAAGACAAATTTTTTGTAGTTGATGTGTTTAACTACGCTCCAGAGGTGAGTTTAGAATGGCAATATTACCAAAAATAGAGTTTAAAGATTATTCAAAAGATGTAATTAATGAAAGTAAAAACACAAATGGTAAGACATTTTTGATAGATTTTCAAAAGAAAAGAATGTTAAGAAGTAATGGTAAATTGATAAAAACTGATGACGAGAGAGCAGTTAGAATGTGGATAGAGAAAGTCTTACTAACTGAAAAATTCAAGTGGAATATATACAAAGAAAATGGAAGTAATCAATATGGAATGATGTACAAGGCAAATTTATTAGGACAACGTTTTCCAACTCCTGTATTATATTCAGAATTTGAGAGAGAATTGATTGAAACGATGAAGAAAAACAAACAAATACTAGAAATTAATATACTAGAAATAAAACTTGAAAAACATACTTTAAAAACTAAATTTGATGTAACATTAAAAGATTTTACACGTTTTGAATGGGAGGGGTACTTATGATAATAAAAAAAGAATGGAAAAAATATTAAGTGATATGCTCTCTAACGTTCACGATGATTATGATAAGAGTGAGGGTGGATTATTTTATGATAACCTTGCTCCTGTATCTATTGAAATGGAAGAAATAAGAGATGTATTAGATTATATCTTTTTAAACTCTTTTGCTGAAACAGCAGAGGACGAGTATTTAGATAATATCTGTAAAGAAGTTGGAGTATTTAGAAAACAACCAACTAAAAGTAAAGGTAAGGTTATTATAAAAGGTACACCTAACACTATAATCCCAGTTGGAACAAAAGTTGCTAGTGATACATATATTTATCTAACAACAGAAGAAAAAATAATTGGTGTTAGTGGAGAAGTTGAAGTAAAAATTGAAAGTGAAAACACTGGTAAAATCTATAATTTACCTAAGAATACAATAGTCAATTTTCCTGTAACAATACCTAATCTTAATGCTGTAACCCATCCATCTGAGACAATCGACGGTTATGATGGAGAGACTGATAATGAATTGAGAGAGAGATATTATTTTAAAGTTAGAGAGCCTGTAACATCAGGAAACATCTATCACTATAAAAAGTGGACTATGGAAGTTGAGGGTGTTGGTGGAGTAAAAGTATTTCCACTATGGGCTGGTAATGGTACTGTAAAAGTCGTTGTAGTTAATTCAGCTATTGAGGAAGCTGATGAGGCTTTATTACAAAGAGTAAGAGATTATTTAGAAGAAGTCAGACCCATAGGAGCAACTGTTACTGTTAAATCTGCTACACCTAAAGAAATTACAATCACAGGTAAAGCTAGAATTTCTAAAAACGTTGATTTTGATAAGGTAAAAGCTGATTTTGAAAGAGATATAAAAGAATATTTTAAAAAAGTTGGTTTTAAACAAAACTATGTCAGCTACGCTCAATTAGGTAATATCCTGCTAAATGTTGATGGGGTAAATGACTACGATAACTTGAAAATCAACACAGGAGCAATCAATATAGCTTTAGCAGAAGAAGAAATCCCAAAATTAAAAGCAATTACTCTTGATAAAGAGGTGGTGTAGTTGAAAGTCAAAAGATTAATGCAACATATGCCTAAGTATTATAGAGATATACTTGAGATTGAAGAACTACAAAATGCTATTGATTTACAGTTAGATGAACTGGATATTATGTCTAATGAAGTTTTAAAACAATTCTTCATCTACACAGCTACTTGGAGTTTACCTATATGGGAGCGTATTTTTGGACTAACTGTTGGAGATACAACAAGCAACCTTAAAGAACGTAGAGAAAACATAATATCTAAACTTAGAAGCTATGGTACAACTACAAAAGAAATGATAGCAAGGGTTGCAAAAGCATTTACCAATGGAGAGATTGAAGTTATTGAAGACAATCCTAACTATTCATTCACAATTAAATTTACAAGTATCGTAGGAATACCTGATAATTTAGAAAACTTTAAAAAAGTAGTTGGCACTATAAAACCTGCACATTTGAATTTTAATGTTGAATTTAGATATAACACTCACAATCAAATAGGATATTTGTATCAAAACTCTCTTAAAACTAAGAAACATACTGAGTTGTTCGATACTAGACTTTACAATGACACTGATGTAGTGGGTAAATATCATAGATTTGATGAGATTGGAAATTTAAAACATAGTGAATTAAAAACTAAAACATATAATGCTATTTATGATGAAAGGAGATAGAAATGAGTAAATATACAGAACACTTAGGTTTAGTACAACCTGCTGGAAATGAATACTATGATATAGAACAATTTAATCATAATGCTGAGTTGATAGATAAAGAAGCTAAGAGATTAAGTGAGGACTTAGCAAAAGTGCAAGAGGGTGCAACAAGAGATAAAGCTGGTATAGTACAATTTGGTACTGGTGAGGGTAAGGCTCTTGAGGGTATGATGTTAGCTAGATTAGCTGGTTGTGTGGCTTATGGTGGAGATATACAAGACGAGGGGGTTAAAGACGTCAACTACTTATATTATGATAGAAATACTAGAAAAATGTATAAGTGTATAAATCAAAACAATGATACATCTGCTAATGTTGCTAACTTTAAACCATTGGATAATAATTCACTTTCGGATAGATTGAACAATCTGGAAAGAAATTCAGATAGCATAATGTATAATGGAGGTTTGCCAGTACCAGTTGGTACAAGTAGAAAATTACCAGATTATGTAAGATATATGAATATATTGGGTTATTATTTTAAAGTTAGATTTATCGGAGGAGTATCGTTTTATGTTGTCTTAGATAACTCTACAAATACAAATATAGTTGAGTATACTTTATTTAATGGTATTACATTTCACTTAGACATTAATACTAATGTTTTGAAATTAGTGGCTGACCCTCAACGTCAATTTATTTCTATTGATGTATTTAATTGTTTAACATAGGAGGTTATAAATGAAGACTATACAATTTTATAAAAAGGATAAATTAATATTCTCAGTTTACGCAGATGAGTTAGATGATGTATTGGCTAAACCACAAGACTATTTTAGTGGATACAGTTCAGATATGATAATTACAGATGTAAAGTATGAATATCCAATCTATAAAGATGATAGATTGAGAGAGATGACAAAAGAAGAAAAAGTAAGAGCAAATATACCAGTACAATTAGTCGATGGTGAGTTTATAAAAGATAAAAAATTAATAGTCGTACCAAAACCTGCTGGAAATGAAAAATATATGTATTGGGATAAAGACAAGTGGTTATTAGATAATCAAAAAGAATTTGATGATTATTGTACTCTAATAGATGAATTAAAAGCTAAATCCCTTGCTTATGGTTTTGATTATAAAGTTAAAGATAAAGACCATAGACAAAAATGTAGAGATACAGATATTGCTAAAATGGTATCAGTTATTGTAGCATTACAAATTGCAGAAAAATTAGGAAAAATCAAAAAGATAACGTGGTATTTTGAAGATAATTTTGGAATGGAAGCTGGATTACAAGAGTTAGGAACACTTATGTTATATGGGACTACATTTGTACAGTCAGTATATGATACTGAAAATTATTTCAAAACAAAAGTCAATCCAAAAGAGGTTACAAGTGATGAGTTTGAGAGCAAAAGAAAAGAAATACATTTAAAACTTGCTACAAGCTAATTTATTTTCTTAGGGTAGTTATTATATGGCTACCCTTTTTAAAACGTCTTAAAACACGTCTAAGAGCGTCATTTTTTCTTAATATTATATAATCAAATAATTGTAATATATAAATATATAATAATCTTTTATATCTGATATAAGACATAATTATAAGACTTTTATTTTAAAAATATAATTATAATATGTCATAAAATGGTTATTTGTTTAATATTTAATATAAGATATGTATAACAAAAAATGTTCTGTAATAGATTAAAATATACTTTTTATAATTATCATATTCAGCTTATCAAATATTTAGGAGGTGTAAATGAAAAAAGTTGCATTAATAATAGGACATAATAAGAGAAGTAAGGGAGCGTTTTCAATGATAGTTGGAGATGAGTTTGGCTATTGGAGAAATATAGCTTATAAAATTAAATCAACTATTCCTGAAATGATTGATATTTATGAGAGAGAGCCTCATCGTCATCATCAAACCAATTGTCATCGTCATCATAATCATCAAACCAATTGTCTTCAACCAATGTATTTATTATATCCATACACTTGTTTTCTACCCACGCTCTATTGTTTGTATATTCGTCAGGCTCAACTACAACGTACCAATCATCATCTAAACTCTCTATTTTCATTTTTTCTGCATAATCTAATCTAAAAATATCATCGTTATAGTCTAATAGCACGTATCCTCTGTATATCCCTTTTTCATCTACAGTTATAAGCATTTCACGACCCATATAATTGTTAGTCTTATCATTAGTCTTATCATTAGTCTTATTCATAATCTCTATCCTCCATAATAGGTAAATAACCATTTTCTTTTAATAAATTGTAAATAAATAATCTCCCTTTTTGAGTCCAATAAGTATGTGTTTTAGCATTATTATCTCCAACATTAAACGTCTTAGTTCTTGTATATCCACACTCTGCGTATTTTTGATATAAGAACCAAATACCACTCTCTTTGTATTGCACTCCCAACTTATGCAGTAATTCATTCATAAAGACTGCTGATTTTCCATAGTCTTTTGCAATTACAGTTATTGTCACTAAATCTTTACATTGCAATATAACATCTGTATATTCTGCTTTTGGTTGTAATTCAGTTATTTGTTGCTCTTTAATTTTGTTATCTAATTTCAATTGTTCGTTTTCTTTTCTAGTTCTTCCATACTCAATCAGCATTTCTCCTAATCTTTCAGGCTCTCTCATCATTAAATCAAACACATTATCTGTTAAGTACATTCCTGTTTTACGGATTTGAGGTAATATATTGTCACAAACATTACCTTGAAATTCTCTTGCTACTTCATTGTTTGCTTTCATACACAATCTGTAGAATACATTTTCAGGGATAAAATCCTTTTCCCCACTTGTGGAGAAATTCAAATCAGTCAAATATTGATGTACTCTTTCCCATTTAACGTACTCTTTATTATTCTTAACTTGAGTAAATCCTAAACCTCTTGCCACGTCTTCCAAATTAAGCCACGCTGTATTATCGTCATCTAAATATCCTCTTACATTGTTTATAGTCACTAATTCATTTCTCATTGTTATATCCTCCTTTTATCATACAAACCATCTTTATCATACAAACTAACCATTTTATTTTATACATAATCACTTGTTTTAACTTTGCTTTTCTAAATTTCATTGTTCCACATCTCCATTTGTCTTATAATATCCACTGCTCTTTTTAATTTTAATCCTTGTAATTCTCTTTTATTCCAATACTTTATTAATAATCTATAGTGCATTTTTATTACCTCACTTTTATTATTGGTTAATTTTATAATTATATTATATTACAATTTTATACTACTGATCAAAATTATTTTTTATTTAAGAAAGTTTATTTACTTTTAAGAAATTATATGGTATATTTGATTTAATAAATTAAATATTATTTAATAATTAAATATAATTTAAACAAGGAGTGATAATGTATGGCGACAAAAACACAAGAAACTATAGCTAAAAGGTTAAAAGAAAAAAGAGAGGAGTGTAAATTAACATTAGATGACGCTGCAAGTATGGCTGGAATATCAGCTGTAACTTTGCATAAATATGAAAATTTAGGGATATTGAATATTCCAGTTGATAAAATTGAAAGATTGGCTAATTTATATAATACAAGTCCTTCATATATAGTGGGGTGGAGTGATATAGATAATAAATCAGGAAATAGTAGAATGGATAGTTTAGATGTTAGAGTATACAATCGTTATTTGAATATTATTAGAGGTAACGAGAGATTAAAACAAATTAGAGAACGTAATGATTTTACACCTTTTGAATTTGCAACTATGTTAAATATAACTATGGATGAATTAGAGTTATTGGAAAATGGCGAACAAGACATATCATTGGATGTCATAAAAGGTTTAGAAAACATATTTCACGTGCCAAAAGAGGTATGGTTGATTGGTGATGGAATATCCGATGAAACAAGAAGTTATATCGAAAAAATAGCTGAAAATCAAAAAAGAGAAAAAGAGGAGTTTATATTTAATTGTATGTTAGATTTATTGAAAAATGATGGTTATGATATAGATATAATGCGTCAAGGTAGTGATGATGAATACTGGCGTATTACGAAATATGAATTACCTGTTGATATAGTGGATATAAAAAAAGAAATGTTGGTAGATATATCAGTTAGAGTTAAAAATTATCTTATTGATTTACTTAAAGCATACGAGTTCGGATATAATAGAACTTTACAAAAAAGATTCGATAAATTAAAATTTTAAAAGGTGAGTTAAATGCAAAAAAAGAAATCTAATGGTGAGGGTAGTATTATTACCACAACTCTTAATGGAAAACCTTACTATAAAGCCTCTGTGACAATTGGTTTTGATAGTGCAGGTAAACAAATTAAAAAGAGTTTTGGTAGTTATAAAAAATCAGTTGTCTTAGAGAAAATGAATAAAGTTAAGTATGAGTCTAAAAATAATCTCTTATCAAATTCAAATATAACTTTTGGTAATTTATTTAAAGAGTGGATATTTAATCATAAAAAAGTAGAGGTTAGCGATAATACATTTTGTGAATATGAAACAGCATATAGGTTAAGGATACTGCCTTACAATATAAGCAATAAAAGAGTCAATCAATTAACCTTGAATGATTTACAAATGTATTTTAATGAATTACAAGAGAAATTCTCAACAAATACAATCAAAAAAGCATATGTTCAAATACATAGTTGTCTTAAATTTGCTATTATACAAGGTATTATAACTAAAAATCCTTGTTTGGGTGTTACATTACAAAAAAAGATAAAAAAGAAAATTACAATGTCTTCTCTAAGCAGGAGCAAGATTTAATTTTAAATACTTTAAATAAAAAAGATATGGTTGATTGTTTGATTTATTTTACATTCTTTACTGGACTGAGGTTAGGAGAGGTTTTGGCTCTAAAGTGGACTGATGTCAAGGGTAAAATGTTAAGTGTTGAAAGGCAATATAATAGAACAGTTAGAATTAAAGATGTTGGTGTTAGCAAGTTGAGTTATGAGTTTAAAGAGTTAAAAACAAAAAACAGTAAAAGAGAAATACCATTACCTGATAAGGCGTTAGAATTGTTAGATAGTTTACCTAAGACTTGTGATTTGATATTTAACGATGAGGGTAAACCTATTGAAAGAAAACGTCCACAACGTAGAATGACTGCTTTATGTAAGAAATTAAATTTAGAACATAGGAGTTTTCATAGTATACGTCATAGTTATGCTACAAGGTTATTTGAGATGGACATAGCTATTAAGACAGTACAATCTTTGATGGGACATTCTGATATGGATACTACTATGAATATTTACACTCACGTTATGCAGGATAAAAAAATGGAAATCATAGATAAACTAAATAATTTATAAATTAAAAAAACAGGGGTTTTATACTTAGCCTCTGTTTTAATTTTTTCTGCTACATTTCTGCTACAATTTTTAAATTTATACTATTTTATGAAAAGTTATTAAAAATTTATAAGTAGAAATTAGCGATTTTATGTACCTTTTAAAGTTTATGAAAACTTACTAAAATATATGGTGCCTGAGGCGGGATAAGACGATTAAGACACCCTATTATAGAATATACTTGAAATACAACTATAATTTCTGCTACATTTCTTCTACCTATACTGAATATAAAGGAACGTTGAATCTGCTCCTTGGAATGTATTTGGTATTGTAACTATTACAAATATAAAAACTAATAATATCATCATATTCATCACCATACTTTCATATTTTTTTAAAAAATTAATATTAGATTGTTCAATCTTTAATTTCACAGTATCGAGTAAAGAAATAGCTCCAGCAGATGAAAAAATATAAATTAACCATTCTTTAATGGCTTCACAATTAAACATTCCTTTATATTCAGTATATTTTATATTATAGCATATTATGTATCATTTATAAATAAAAAAAA
>ENA-OOPA01000010-OOPA01000010.1-human-oral-metagenome-genome-assembly--contig:-NODE-10-length-11754-cov-26.591554_pt1 | contig 11754 bp, 11 predicted proteins | sample MGYA00245290_ERZ501122 | MGnify/ENA primary metagenome ERZ501122 (study PRJEB25959, sample SAMN05335051) | human oral metagenome | host: human-associated | place: USA: California | collected...
AAAAAAAAGAAACTTGAAAATCTTAATCAGATAAAACTTTATTTTGAAAAATATTCAGATAAAGTAAAACCTATTCTTCTTGACGACACGTATTATCTTGATAAACAAGATAGTAAAATCAAAAAAATATTAAATAAAGTCGGTAATGTACAATTCCAAAACGAATCCGAAAATCAATATTACAAATCAATAGATGATATACTTGAATATGAAAAACTTTTTTCAAATGATAAGTATTTAGAGATTTTCAGAAATTCAATAAAAAATACAAACGAAATAGTAGAATATTGCAAGGATTTTCGTATTGATTTAAAAACAATGAAACTTCCAAAGTATATTCCTAAACAATCAGATGAAGGCTTTGAAAATTCAGAACAGTTTTTACATAAATTGATTGATAAAGGTTTTGATGAATTAATCAAAGGAAAAGTAGATGATGAAAAGATTTATCTTGATAGAATCGATAAAGAACTTGATATTATAAAAAGAGGTGGATTTATTGATTATTTTCTAATACTTTGGGATATTATCAATTATTGTAGAAACAATAATATTTTAACAGGTGTAGGGCGTGGTTCTGCAGGTGGTTCACTTGTATCTTATTTGCTTGAAATTATATACATTGACCCTATCAAATATGATTTATATTTTGAACGTTTTTTGAATGAAGGCCGATTTGACTCTGTACCAGATATAGATTGTGATTTTGAGGGTTTAAAACGAGATGAAGTTAAACATTATATGGAGCAACGGTTTGGAGAAAATAGTGTCGCGTCTATTGGTACTTATAACACTTTAAAAATAAAAGCAGCGCTCAAAGATATTGCGCGTACTATGAATTACGATGTTAAGGAAATAAATATACTTACTTCATTCCTTGGCGATGATATGGAAGGTACAGGTGATAATATTATAGATTTTTTCAAATCAGCAAACCAAAACCCATCTATAAAGAAATTTATAATTAACAATACGGAACTTATTAATTGCTGTATTATTGCTTTAAATAATAAAAGAACGCAATCGGTTCACGCTTCGGGTGTTATTATAGTACCGCAATTAGATAATGAAGGAAACAATCAAGAAATTTATGATTGTATTCCAGTTAAAAGAGATAAGTCTGGTATATTAATAAGCGAATGGGAAGGTGTATATCTTGATAAAGCAAAATTTGTAAAAGAAGATATACTTGGTATTATACAGCTTGATAAATTTCAGTATATAGTTACATTAATAAAAGAACAACTCGGGATTAACCTTGATATTCATAGGGATATACCTTTAGACGATAAAAAAACCTTTGAATTATTTCAAAAAGGATATAACGATGATGTATTTCAATTTGGTTCTGATGCACAAAAATTATATTCGTTAGAGGTACAACCTGAAAATATGGAGCATTTAATTGCGATGAATGCTTTATATCGCCCGGGGCCTATGGAGTCAAATGCACATATTGACTTTTATAAAATCAAACGCGGTGAAAAAGACCCTAAAATAGATACTGGAATGGAAAATATTACAGGTAACACTTACGGTCTTTGGGTATATCAAGAGCAACTTATGGGTGCATATCAGTTACTTACAGATTGTGATATGACAACGACCGATAATTTCAGAAAAATGACTGCAAAATTTTCACATTATAAAAAACTCGGTATGCAAACAAGTGAAGCCGATAAATATTATGAAAATTTTATTAATGGTTATATTAACAAATTTGGAGTAACTAAAGAATATGCTGAATCTGTTTGGGAAAAGATACTTAAATTTATTCAATATGGTTTCAATAAATCTCACGCAACAGCGTACGCAATTACAGGTTATTATTGCCAATGGTTAAAAGCAAATTATCCACTTCAATTCTGGACAGCTTCATTGCATTTTGCAGATGAAAAAAATATAAACAAACGAATATCTGAATTAAACACCATAGAAGAAAACGTAAAATTATTACCTCCAGATATTAATTATTCTACTGAAAAAATATACTCAAATATAAATACCGGGAATATATATTGGTCGTTGAATAAAATTAAATTTTGTGGTGATAATGCAATAAATATAATTATAGAAGAAAGGGATAAAAACGGTGATTATTTTTCACTTGAAGAATTTATCAAAAGAGTACCAAAAAATAAAGTAAATAAACGTACTATAATGTACATGATACTTTCCGGTTGTTTTGATGAAATAGAAAAAGTTGAGAAACTATCTGATAGATTAAAACTTATAACCGATTTACATAAACATACAAAAAGTAAATTGCCAGAAGAATATGAATTATCAAACGTTAGGAAAGAATATTGGTGGGCTGCAAAACAAAAAGAGGCTTGTGGTTATGCTTATTACGATTATGTAAAATTATTAGATATACACAGTTTCAATAATCCAATAAACGCAACCGATTTTCTTGTAAGTAAGCCAAAAAATGTTTCAATAGCTGGTATAGTTAAAGAAATAAAAGAAAGAAAATTAAAGAATGGAAATTATATGTGTCATTTATTGATTGAAAGTAATTTTGAAACTTTGAATATTACGATTTGGAATGATACGTATGATAAATATAGTACTATATTGAAACAATCATTAAATAACATTATACTTATTTCAGGTCATTGTGAATATAATAGTTATAGAAATCAGAATGTTTTAATTTCACAAATAAATACAAGAATAAAAATACTTAATCTTTAGTTGATATGGAAGAATTTAGCAACAATATAGTATTACATCTAAACGAAAAAATAGTAACGCTAAAAATATCAGATACTGACTTAGATATAGACGTTGATGATATTTTGAAAATTGACTATAACAACATATTAGGTGAAATATTAACATTTCCAGTTATAGTAAATAAAATAGGTTTATTGCGCGCAGAACTTGAAAATAAAGTAAATCAAGAAAAGTTCAACCTTGAAGTATATTCTGCAAGATTAGCTGAATTATTTAGAAAGAACAATTTATCAACAGATATAGATAAGTCAGGCAAGAAAAAAATAAAATCACCAACAATACAGGAAATTGAGAATGCAGTATTACTTGATGAAGGTTATCAATTAAGAAAAAAGAAATTTTTTAATCTAAAAAAGAATTATGATTATCTCGATTCGTTATATTGGGCATGTAAGGATAAATCAAAAAAACTTGATTATTGCACAACGTCAATCAAACCTGAAGATTTTGAAAATGAATTAATTAGCGGTTCAATAAACAACGTTATGATAAAAGTAAAAGATAAGCTAATAAAGTAATATGGTTAAATTTCTGTTAATTGTTACAAAACAGATATATATGTTATATTTTTTTAGTAATTTTGCAGCATCAAACTTAAATATTAATTTTTATGAATTTTACAAATCAAAAATCGTTTTATAGACCTGCTGAAATAGTAGATACTATAAGTTTATTTCCGGAATCTGCAAACATGACTGTAGATAGAAATAAAGAAAAATCTGTAATTGTTCACCTTGAAGATGGTAGTAAAAAGATAGTAAATATCTGTAGTCCATCTTATGCTTTAATTCACAACAAAGATATTTTTCCAATGATTGAAGAAAAAATCGGTGAAAGTTTTGAATTTGATGCTAAATACAAAATGTGTAACGACGCTGTATTTTACGTTGATTATGAATTAAAAGATATTAACTATTCAGTTGGTGATGAAAAAGACAAAATCATACCTATGGTTAGAGTTTTTCATAGCTATAATGGATATATAAGGTTTCATATTGAATTTGGTTACAAAAGATTAATTTGTTCAAATGGTTTATACGGGTATGAGTTTTCAGATAAATTTATAATGAAACATAGCCACGGAAATATAAATGCAATTATCAATTCTTGTAACGTAAGCGTTAAAAGATTTGTTGAGCAAGCAGAACAATTTAAATCGCGATATGATATTCTTTCGCAAAAAGAAGTTACATCACCACTTGAAAGAATTGAAATGGTTGCTTTATCAACTAATTTTCCACAAAAACAAGTTGAAAGCGTTATATCAAAATACGAAGAAGAGTCCAAAATATTTCCAACTACAGATTGGTTAATATATAATTCTTTCAATTACCAGTTAAATCATAACGAAAATTTCACAACTGATATAGTAACAAGAACAAAACTTGATAAACAAATATTCAACGTAATAGAAAAAGGAATTTATTCAGAAACTGCAAAGAAACTTGTTGTACTTTAAATTGCCATTATTAATCACTGCTCCCGTTATTAATTAATAACAGGTTTTTAACGGGAGCTATTTTTGAAAATTATAAACTTAAATATAAAATAAAAAATATGAGTTTACGTAAATCTTTTAAAGCAACTCCTATCGCACAAATAAAAAATCAGGAGGAAAATGTAAAAAATTCAATTTACAATTCAGAAGGTGCGAAATATTTATCAATTGATGAAGGTAGTAATAAATTTAGAATTTACCCTGCTCACCCTGACTCAAAATCATTTATCTATCCAGTTTCAAGATGGTGGTTAAAACGTGAAATTACCTATAATAAAGACGGTAAGGAAGTCACTGAAGTAGTTAATAAACCAGTATTTAATGCAAAAATTCATAGCAACAATGGAAAAGATATTGTTGATGAATATTTGAAATTTGCAAAACGAAAATTAGCTGAAACTATTGACGATGCTGATGAACTTGAAGAAGCCTATGAAAAACTCACACACTGGCAACATGGTATTAGATTAAATACACAATGGGCTGTATATGCTGATAAAATTAAAGGTGATAGTTCAGAATTTGGTTTATTAACAATTTCAAACACTATCAAAAATAAACTTAATGAATTAGCAATTACAGAAGACGATGATGAAGAACCAATCACAACTGACCCATTTACAGACCCAGATGATGGTAAAGCAATCATAGTTAAATATGATAAAAATGAGCAAGACGCTAAAAACAAATACAAGGTTAATATAGAATATAAGAAAAACTATTCTTTAACAGATGAGCAGCTTGAAACATTTTCAGAACAAAAATCATTAGCAAGTCTTTATGATAATGTATATTCAAAAAGAGATTTTGATTTGGCTATTGAATGCTTAAAATATTTTGACACTGTAAACGGTTATGGTTTTATTTCTGACGATGAATTTATTGAAGTAATTGAAGAACTATGTGAACAATATCCAGAGCAAGAAACAGAGGAAAATTCTTCAGAAACTAAAAAATCAAATAAACAATCATCTGCTAAAAAAGAAGTCAAAAAACCAGCAAAAGAAACTGAAGAGGTTGAAGAAGATGATGAGGAAGAAGAAATAGATGAAGATACTACTACCGAAGCAGAAGAAGACAAAGAAGACGATGAAGAAGAAATTGATTTGTTTGATAATATGAACCGTTTGGAATTAAAACGATATATTAAACAAAATGAACTTGATGTTGTTGTAAAAAATTCAATGTCTGACGATGAAATTCGTAATACAATTCGTGAATATTTAAACGACGATAAGAGTATAGAAAAATCAAACAAAAAAGTTGAAGCGGCTGAAAAAGAAACAAAAAAACTTTCACCACTTGAAGAAGCAAAAGCAAAATTAAATAAATTAAAAGGTAAATAAGAATTGTTATGACAAAAACAGAGTTAATTGACAAACTGTCAGAAAAATTAGGTAAAACTAAAAAGGAAACTGGAGAATTTATCGACGGTTTAAAGGAAGTTGCACAAGAAACAATTTCAAACGGTGAAGAATTTGAAATACCAAATTTTGTAAAGATTGGAATTGTAACAAGAGCAGCACGAACAATGCGAAACGTAAAAACAGGTGAATTGTATGATGTCCCTGAACGTAAAGCACTAAAAGCCAAAGTTTCAAATGGACTAAAGAAGTTTTTTGAAAAATAGAATGGTGTTACTTTAATCAAGTATTTTAAAGACGTAAGAGTAAGAAGTAGGTTTATAAGGTGTTACACTAATTTGCAGGTTCGACTCCTGTCTTACGTCCAATTTTATAAACTCAAAAATATGTTACCAGAATTTATTTGTATAACAGACACACATTTAAATATCAATAATATCTCTACAAATATTGATATTTACAAACAGGTAATTAAAGAAGCAAAACTTCTTGATATTAGAACAGTATATCATTTGGGTGATATATTTGACAGCAGAAAAGCACAACCACTTCCAGTACTTAAAACATTTAAGGAAATACTTTCTTTATTTGAAGAAGCTAATATAGAATTAATAGCAATTCCGGGTAATCATGATAAACTTGATTATACGTCAGAAGAAAGTTATTTAGATGTTTTTGAAGACTCACCAATTTTTAAAGTTATTAAAGATTATGATATTAACGGGAATATCTGTGCAGTTCCATTTTTTGATGAAAAAACAACTTATCAAAAGTATTTAGATAAATTATTTGAAGACGCTGAAGAAAATGATATTGATTTGTCTGAAACAGTATTACTTACTCATATTGCAATAACTGGGGTTAAAAATAATGACGGTAGTGAAGTAAGTAATAATATTAAACAAAAACAATTTAAAGCGTTTAATAAAGTACTTGTAGGTCATTATCATAACGAATCTAAGGTAGGTGATAATATATATTACATTGGTTCAACGTTTCAACACAATTTTGGTGAAGACGATAATAAAGGTTATGTAATTATATATGATAACAATGAAATAAAGAAAAAACAACTTGACTTTCCAAAATACATAAAGAAAAAATTTGACGTTGAAAAATATACACTTAAACAGATTGAAAAAGAGATTGAAAATTTTGATTTAAAAAATAATCATGTAAGATTTATCATAGAAGGAGAGTATGAAAAAATTAACTCAATAGACACTGAAAAAATTAAATCAAAAGGTGTAGATGTAAAATTAAAATCTACTGAAATAGATATTGTAGTTAATAAAGCAGAAAACAATCAATTTCAACCATTTTCAAAATCTAATGTGATAAACGAATTTCAAGAGTTTTGTAAAATAAACAATCTTGATTATGAATACGGGATTAAATTTTTAAAGTTTTTAAATAAATAATTTATGAGAAAAGTACAATGTTACAATGCAGACGTGCTCGCTATTGAAAAATTAATTAACGAATTTCAAGAAAGCGTAAAGCATGCACAGTTACCTCTTAAAGTATCTTATATTTTAAGAAAAAATCAAAAATCAATTGCAAAACAAGCAGTTTTGGTTGAAGAAAGAAGAAACGAAATTATAAAAAAATATGTTTCTTTTACCGAATCGGGCGAACCTGAATTTGAAACTGTTACAGATGAAACAGGAAAACATGAAAAAAGAATTAAATTCACAAACATTGAAGAACTTAACAGTGAGTTGGAAGCGTTAATGAAAGAAGGAAATGTAATTGAAATTTCAGAATTAATTATTGACGATGTTATGTTAAGAGCTGAAATTAATATAAATAACGAACAAGCGAATAAACTTTGGGATATTATTTATATTTTTAATGAATGGAAAGGTTTGGAAAATTCATAAAGTTTTTTATTTTAAATTCAATAAGCTACTATATTAATTGTAGTAGCTTATTTTAAACTCAAATATAAAATGGCAAAAGAAAAACAAGAAAAAGTTGATAATAGTATCAAAGATGTATTATCACAAATCAATAAAGTATTCGGAGAAAATTCTGTAACTATATTAGATAGTAAGCCTGAAACAAAAGTTGAAACAATATCAACTGGCTCGTTAGGATTAGATTTAGCTTTAGGTGTTGGTGGTTATCCTAAAGGTAGAATAATTGAAATTTTTGGAGCGCCTTCTTCAGGTAAAACAACTTTAACACTTCATGCAATAAATGAAGCTCAAAAACAAAATATTCAATGTGCATTTATAGACGCAGAACATGCATTTGACCCAGATTATGCAAAAGCAATTGGAATAGATACAGGTAAATTAGTATTTAATCAACCAGATTATGGAGAGCAAGCGTTTGAAATTTGCCTTGCGCTCATTAAATCTGAAAAATTTGGTTTAATAGTAATAGATTCGGTTGCAGCACTTACTCCAAAAGCAGAACTTGATGGTGAAATGGGGGAGTCAAAAATGGGACTACATGCAAGAATGATGTCACAAGCAATGCGAAAACTTGTTGCTGCTGTAAATAAAACACACACTACGTTAATATTTATAAATCAAACACGAAAACAAATTGGAGTCCCAAGTTATGGATATGGTGGCCCTCCAGATACTACAACAGGTGGTGAAGCGTTGAAATTCTATTCATCTGTAAGACTTGAAGTAAAACGTTCAACGCAAATGAAAGATGAAGGCGAAGCGTATGGAAATAAAACAAAAGTAAATGTAGTAAAAAATAAAGTTGCTCCTCCATTTAAAACTACAGAATTTGATATTATATACGGCGAAGGTATTTCAAGAGTTGCAGAAATATTACACTATGCAGTTGAACTTGAGATAATCAATAAATCTGGTAGTTGGTATAATTATGGTGATATAAAACTCGGTCAGGGTTCAGATAAAGTTATGCAACTTATGAAAGATAACCCAGAGATGACTAAAGAAATTGAACAAAATATTATTAAACTCATAAATACTTTATAACAATGTGGACACCTACTTATATTGAATTTGAGAATTTCATATCACATAAAAACTCAAGATTTGAGTTTGCAGAAAATAAAACTTTTCTTATACAAGGTGAAAATAGAGACGATGATGGTCAGGAGTCTAATGGCTCTGGTAAATCTGCAATAATTGAAGCAATAACGTTTGCATTAATCGGCGATAGTTTCCGTAAAGTAAGAGCAGTTGATTTGATATATAACGATGAAAAAGAAAGTAATGTAAGACTTCAACTTATTAACAATTTAACAAAGCAAGAACTTGTTATTTATCGTTCAATAAAAAGAAAAGGCGGAACAGAGGTGAAAATTATGTTGAATAACGAACCAGTTGCTCAACCTTCAGTTAATGACTACAATAAGTATATTCTTGAATTGCTTGATATATCAAAAGAGGATTTAACAAATTACTTTATTATATCAAAAGATAAATATGAGTCGTTTTTACTTTCAACTGACTCAAAGAAGAAAAACATTATAGCGAGATTTACGTCAATTGATTTTTTTACAGATATTGATATTACTATCAATAATGATATATCAGAAAACAATAAAAAAATAAATGATATTGAAAAAATCATAACTGCCAATAACGCAAAAATTGAAGTCTATGATATTGAAGAATTAGATGACGAAGAAGAGATTTTTGAAAATAATAAAAAACAAAAATTAAATAATATATCAGCTAAAATTGATGAAATTTCTCAGCGAATTGAAAACAATGATAAATTAATCAATGAATTAATTGAAAGTCAAAAAATAGCGCAAAACGAGCTGAAAAATAAAAAATCAACAGAAAGTTTTGAAAAAGAACTTGAAAAAATAGGTGAAGATGAAAATAAAATAAATGACTTATATTATGAAACTCAAAAGACAGTACAGGAATATCAAGAGACTATAATGGGTTTGAAATCTAAATTAAAGACTACAATTACATGTCCAAACTGTCAATTTGAATTTTCAAATATAGATAAAGACTTCAACGTTCAAGAAACAAAAGAACTTTTACCAATTCTCGAGACTACTTTAAGTGAAACAAAAGAACAGCAACAAGAATACAAATCACAACAGCAGTATATTGCAAATAAAAAATCTGAAATTCTAAAAAATATTTCAACTGTAAGAAAACAAAATCAACAGCTTGAAAATCAGTTGAATATTATAACTAATGATATTAGAACAAAAAATAGTATCAAGGACGATTTGCATAGAAAAATTTCAGATTTAAACGAAGAACTAAATGAAGTAGAAAAAACAAAATACGTTCCAATTGCAAAAAAAGATAACACGGAAGTTATTGCAAAACTTGAAAAAGAAAATGAGAAATATAACAAAGAAATTGATAAAGTAAAAGAGCAAATTCAATTAGATACTAATTGGTTGTATAACTTTAAAAAATTCAGAACGTTTCTTATCAATAAATCAATTGACTCAGTTGAAGCATACACAAATCTTTTTTTGAATAAAATTAAGACAAACTTAAACATAAAATTAGATGGTTATAAGTTGCTTGCTGATGGTAAAACAATACGCGAAAATATTACTGTTGATATTTTACGAGATGGCAAAAAAGAGGGTGTAATTGATAAATTTTCAAACGGTGAAAAAATACGTATTGATATTTGCAATATACTTGCATTACAGAAACTTATAAATTTAAATTCAAAATCTGGAGGTTTAAATTTACTTATTCTTGATGAAATTATTGAGTCGGTAGATGCTTCTGGAGTTAATGAAATACTTCACCAACTTAATAAATTAAGTCAATGTATATATGTTATAACACATGCAAGCAATATGCACAATTTTGAAAACAAAATAAACGTAGTAAAAGAAAATAAAGTTTCACGAATTGAAAAACTATAATCATGGCAGTTAATGAAAGTTATAAAGAAGAATTTAAGGATTTGTATGTACGTATAGGTTTTATTTCAGATATTTTAATTGAAAATTTAGACAAGCTTGAAAAATTTGGATTTTATAAACATCAATTAAAGTATCATGTAAAACAAACACTTTCAGAGCTTGAGAAAATATCAAACGAGTTTTACGAAAAATTTAATGTAAAAGAAAAAACAAGCGACGGTGTACAAATGATTGATATATACAATAATGTATCAAAAGCGTATGAAAATGGTATTGATTTTTTCACAAAACAATCTCCCGAAGATATTCTTATTATGATGGAAGTTATAAAAAGAGCATTAGAGTCGGGATTAGATTTAAAACAAATTTCAGTAAGTTATAAACCAGCAGAAATATGAGATATTATATAGGAATAGATATAGGAAAGTTAGGTGCTATTGTTATTCAAGACATAAAAACAAATGAAATATTAACATTTCCAATGCCAATATTAGCAAATGAATTAGATGTAAAAAAACTAAATGATTTTTTACTTCCTTTCAAAGATAGCAAAGAAACTATTTGCGCTTTTGAAGATTTAAGAGCAATATTTAATGTTTCTGCAAAATCTACATTTTCATTTGGTTTTATTGCTGGTATTACTGAAGGGATTGTATCAGTACTTAATATTCCTTACGTAAAAGTTCAAGCAAAAATTTGGCAAAAGCAAGCGTTTCTTGGAATAAAAGAAATTCGCAAACCTTCAAAAATTGATAAAAATGGAAAAGAACGTAAAGGTGGTCTTGAAACTAAACAAATGGCTTTACTTGCAGCAAAACGTCTTTATCCAAATACAGAACTTCGAGCAACTCAGAAAAGTAAAAAAGAGCATGAAGGTATAGTTGATGCGTTACTTATTAGTTGGTGGTTAATTCAAAATTATAGATAATTATGGGAAATTTTTATTGCAAAAAATGTGGTACTTATTATTCAATTTCAAGGTTTATATACAAATCAAGAAAATATTACGACCAATTTCAGAATGAACTTAAATGTAAGTGTGGTAATATTTTAACATATATAAATGATAAATCTGGAATACCAATGCTTGGTAGTAATAAAAGCGAACAGAAAAATCAATTAAAGAAACGCGCTAAACAGCACTACAACAAGGAAATTAAAGAGAAACAGATTGACATGAATAAAAATATTAAGTTATGAAATTCAATAAAAAAATAACGCTCTATTTTAATGAAGAATTGTTGTATGCAAAACAACTAATAAAATTATTCGTTGAAAATAAAACTATTGATTTTTTTATC
>ENA-OOPA01000011-OOPA01000011.1-human-oral-metagenome-genome-assembly--contig:-NODE-11-length-11411-cov-3.210475_pt1 | contig 11411 bp, 8 predicted proteins | sample MGYA00245290_ERZ501122 | MGnify/ENA primary metagenome ERZ501122 (study PRJEB25959, sample SAMN05335051) | human oral metagenome | host: human-associated | place: USA: California | collected 2014-05-19...
GATTAGTGATAACATCTTAGAGTTAAGCAATCCACTGGAATAAGAGTAGCGGTTTGCTATTAATTCATATCTTTATAGCAGGCTTATTCCAATCCCGACATTAGGTGATATAATGCTATTATACTAATGAAAAGGAGAATGTTATGAGTTACGGAAATGAAAGCATTAGACGAAAATCTCATCACGAAGCGGTCAGAGCCAATGTGTTTAACTATGCAGGCGGTTCAGATAAACGTGGTGCATTCCACACTGTTCATGAGATTGTATCTAATGCTATTGATGAATTCAAGGCAGGGTATGGCAAGATTGTTCATGTGTCATATGGTAAAGATGGCATGATTACTGTTACTGATAATGGTAGAGGTGTTCCGATGGATTGGAACGAAAATGAACAAGCATACAACTATGAATTAATCTTTATGGAATTAAATGCAGGTGGTAAAGGATCTGTCCAAGAGAAAGAAGGTACAGGTTATGACTATGCTATTGGTTTAAATGGTATTGGTGCCGCACTAAGTATTCTCTCATCCTCATACGCTAGAGTAGTTTCTATTCGTGATGGTTATGAATATGTCATGGAGTGGCAAGAAGGTTTACCATTATATGAAGAAGTCAAGAAGAATAAGATGAGTGTAGAACAAACTTCGACTACTGTTTCTTGGATTCCCGATTTAACAGTGTTCGATGAAAATGATTTTCCTCATGATTGGTTTACTAATTACCTTAAAGAGCAAGCAATTGTCAATGCAGGTTTAACACTGACATTGAATTATAAAGGTAAAGAAGAAACATTCTGTTTTGAAAATGGTATTCAAGACTATATGGAAACTCTCAATATTGATGGGATTACACCTCAAGTGCATTATCAGAGCGGTGAATTTATCGGTCGTGATGCAGAGTTAAAACCGGAATATCGCTCAAAATATGAATTTGCTTATGCTTTTAACAATAAACACGCACGTATTGAAAACTTTCATAACTCATCTTATTTGAAAGATGGTGGAGCACCGTATGATGCAGTGAAGCAGGCATTTACAGCAGTCTTACATAATAAGATTACTGAATTTGGATTATATAATAAGAATGAAGAAAAGTTATCATTTGATGATATTCAAGATAGTTTGATTGTCGTTACCAATACTTATTCAACAGCAGTTTCTTATAAGAACCAAACTAAATTTGCTATTACAAACAAATTTGTCAAGGATAAATTAGCAGAGTTGTTGAAAGAGAACTTAACTATTTTCTTGGTTGAAAACCAAGACTATGCTATGGCTATTTGTCAACAAGTATTGGTGAATAAACGTGCAAGAGAAAAGGCAGAGAAAACAAGAGTTAATGTTCAGAAGAAACTTCAAGCAGATATTACTTCAATGAGTGCTAGTTTGCGTGTTGATGGGTTTATCAATTGTGCTGACCGTGAAGAAAAAGACAAACACGTATTAGCAATTTGTGAAGGTAAGTCTGCCTTGTCTAGCTTGCGTATTGGTCGAACTAAGTATCATGCTATTTTTCCTATTCGTGGTAAAGTATTGAATTGCTTTAAGGCAAGTATTGATGAGATTTTCAGAAATGAAGTAATTGTCAATATTTATAAAGTATTGGGTTGTGGTATGGAAGTTGGTAAAGTGGGAAGTAAAACTCATACCTTTGACATTGACAAATTGAATTTTCCAACTGTGGAGATTTATGTAGATGCCGATGAGGATGGAGTTGGATCCATTCTACCATTACTTTTAGCAATGTTTTGGAGATTATCACCTACATTGATTCGTGAGGGTCGTATTAAATTAGGTGTTACACCTAAGTATATGGTGAAAACCTTATCAGATGTTCATTATGCAATGACCGATAAAGACCTTGAAAAAGTCAAAAAAGAACTCAAGAATACTAAGTATGAAATTGGCTATATCAAAGGTTTGGCAGAATTGTCACCAGAGGGTATTGCAATGGCAATGTCTAGAGAGCATAACAACACTATTGAAATTAGGGTTGATGATGAACGTGAATCAATTGAATTACTCAATTTGTTCATGGGTAAAGATGTGGAGCCACGTAAAGAATATATTCTATCCACTTTTGAATCAATTGAGATTGTATAGGAGAGAGTATGATGCAGAAAAAAGAAGAGTTAAGAAGTTTAATTGAAGAGAAGGCAGTCAGTTTCAGTAGATATACAATTACTGACCGTGCAATCCCTTCACTGACAGATGGTTTGAAGGTTTCACAACGTAGAATTATTTATTCTATGTTCAAAAATGGGCTATTGCATAATAAATATCGTGTGAAGAATATCAATGCAGTTGGTGGTGTTATGGCATATACACCTCACGGTGATTCTTCAGTCGCAGAAGCATTGAAGCGTCTTGGTAATGATAGTGTTGTGTATAAACTAGTTGACGGTCAAGGTGCATACGGAACTATCACAAGTAATGAAGATAATGGTGGTAACTTTAGTCTTAAAGTTATAAAATACATTAATGTTAGGTGTACCAATGACTGAAACCTCATCAAATGTATCAACATCATCATACCATGATTCACTCACTTTGAATTTGATTAACACTAATTCATTGTCAAGAGTGAATTTAACTGTTTCTTTGGTTTGACCTAGTACTGCACGATCTTCCACGACATTTTGACGAACCAATACTTTAACCTCTGGGAACCCATTACCAGTAATCTTATTGATATTTTGAATTTCAGTAAAATCAATACCAATCTCTTCATGTGGTACAATCTCAATATCATAAATCAATTCAGTCATGGTTTGCTTATCTAAATCAATTACTTTGTTACAATGTTCAATAACTTCATCTAGCTTGTCTTTAGGAAATTCAATACCGTGTGATTGTTCATGACCCTTGGTAACAACATAATCTAAATCAGATAATAGTGTACGTGTTTTAATATCACCATATGACCGACCACTACCCATGTAAATTCCATTTACATCTCTCACAACAAAACATGGTCTTTGGAATTCTTGTGCTAAGTTTTGTGCTACGATACCACTATACCCTTTTGGAGCATCATTATCTACTACAATCAGCACTTTGTTTGACAAATCAGCTTCCATTTTGTATTTCTCAACTAACTCTTGTCGCACTTCACGTTGCTTCTTATTGAGTTTGTCCATAGCTAATCGTAAAGGTTTAGCATCTTTATCATCTTCAACTAAGAAAATTTCAATTGCTAACTCAATTTGACCCATACGTGACGCACCATTCAATAATGGAGCAACACTAAAACCAATATCTTTTGTACAATAATAATCTACATTTACTTTTGCACCCTTTAGAATCCGTGTTAAACCAACGTTTGTGACATTCAACAGACCTTCAGATACATAATATCTATTCTCTAATGAAGCCATATTCATGACATCACCTACAAGCCCCACTGCCACAAGGTCTAAGAATTGAGTTGCTAATTCTAATTCATACGCATCGTCCAAGGCTCTGATAAACTTATACACAACACCTGCACCACTCAAATCTTTGTTTTCGTAAGTGTCGCCACTTTGGTGTGGATTGACAAGTGTAACCTTTTCAAACTCATTGAGTTTAGTTTCAGCTTCTTCATCTTCAAATTGGTGGTGATCAAGAATGATAATTTTCAAATCTTCATTCATTTTTAAGACTTCTTCAATACCTTTAATATCACTTGAGGAACTATCAACAATGATTAGTAAATCAGCATCAGTAATAAGTTGTCTATTTCTTTCATTCAATTCTTTTCTAGCTTCATCTGCAACATCTTGTTTGATTTGTGTTGAGATACCATGCCCATCTTCACGTTGTGAATAAGTATATGATACATTGAATTCAGCACCATAATGTTTGGCAAACTCCCGTAAGTAGTTGTGCATAACTGCCAATGAGGTGATACCGTCCGCATCTGGATCTCCTGCAATTACAATGTTACACCCATTGAAAATCGTTGTTTGAAAGACTTCAACCGCTTTTTCAATGTTTTTCAACCCTTGCCATGGTAACTCATTGGTAATATCGGGCATTAAGAAATTGTCAATCTCATCTTCATCATACCCTCTAATCTTCATAATCTTGTCTAAAACAGAATCATTTTTGCGTGGCTTAATAATTGCTGTCCGTGGCTTCCAAATATATCCCATAAATTAATCCCTTTCAATTTCAAATTTACACTCTCTATATAACTTCTTCCAAACCTTGATACCTTCATCAATTGGTGCAGATTTTTCAGACAACAACTCTTCTGTATCATAGATATAAGAAACCTCTCTACCTCTGATTTTCAATCCTGTTTTGTGAATCTCCTCTGGAGTCTTGTCAGAGTCATAGGCTAATACAAATTTAATATCTAAACCTAATGATAATAATGTATGTAATTGTACATCAGTGAGGTCTGAAGAACCTAAAGCCACAACATTGTAAATACCATGCTCATAGAATTTCATACATGACTTTTCACCTTCAACAATGATTACTTCCTTCTGTTTCTTAATATGTGGTTCAGCAATCCATAAATTGAATAACTCATAGGATTGGTTACACTTGAATAGAAACATATACTTAGAATTACTTTCATTGTCGTGGAAAATTCTCCCTTTTACTCCTACCAACTGCCCAAAACGATTACGTAAAGGCACGGTAATTCGACCTGTCATGAGGTCAAACCCTATGTCATATTTACGTTGTGTGGCTTCAGAAATTCCTTCATTAGCCCATAATACATTTCCTTTTTGTATGAAATTATTAGTCAAGACACTCTCATTAATAATCTTATTAACTCTAACTCTGCGTACAATGTTCGTATGTTTTGATTTTAATTTCTGTAAAAATCTGCGTTTGTCATTCTTAAAACCCTTTGATGACTCTTTGATTTCCCAACCAAATAGGTCACAAATATAGTCTTTAGCATTGACAATATCATGTTGTAAGGCATCAGTATCAATATCAAAATATATGAATGAAACAAGATTGAAAATGTCACCTTCAAAATCCGAACGATTACGTATTTTACAAGACAAATTCTTCGTGTTTTTAACCTGCACTGCACGTTTATTATCGGATGCAAACTTATCGGGTAATTGTGCCACAATCAAGCGTCCTTGTTGTTCGACTCTCACATTCTGACATCCAATACCTTCTAATAAATCTTCAATCTTGCCCTCTTCATAAATCCTATCTTTAACTACTGATAATTCACTCATGATCCACCTCTAGAATGAACGGTGAATTTTGGCATAACCAATTTCATAGAATGAGTTATAGTTAAAGTTTGGTTGTAGTATAATACAATCCTGTCCTGTATCAGTGTTTGCCCCTTGCCTGTTCTTAGGAATGAACAATACATAGTAGGTCTTATCTTCATCTAAAGTAACGATTTCTTTTGTAGGTTGTTTCCCAAGTCCTCTGACCCATCTATAAACTTCCAATTTCTCATATTCATCTGCAAAGAATGGTCTAAACATTAGTAAAGTACTAGCTTCATTCTTCATAGCTTTACCTTCACCAATTGCATCAAAACTCAAAAACTTATGACTCACATAGGCATCTGCTAATTGGATTGATAGAACTGTTCTAAGATTAAATCCACCTGCTTCAGCCCTAGTCATCTTATAAATCTCTTTAGTAGACTCAACAAATGCTTCCCAACGTGTGTTCTCTCTATAACCGTCTGGCACTTTATGAGTATCGACAATCAAATTAACATACCCTTGAGTTGCATAGAATCGGATAATGTCTTTTAATTCAGTAATTTTATATTGTTCCATATAAACTACTTTAATCTTAGACTCATCACCATCAGTTAACTCTTTGTACTTCTCCCAACCTTTAATTAATAATTCTCTTTCGTCCTCACTTAAAGATTGAGGTGATAACATTTTCTTACGTGAGAAGCCTTTAGCATCAATAGCTTGTAACTCTTCTTTCATTTCATGGTTTAAAATTGAAAGAATCAAACGATTTCTAAATGCCTTTGCAGGCTCTTCATTCAACACAATCAAGGTCTTATCACCCGATTTTAGCATTGACATTAGGATCTTATCAATGATGAATGAGGATTTACCAGAGTTACCAAAACCACCTACAATCGTAACTTCACCTCTAGGAATGCCCTGCACCACATTATTTAAGTAGTATGAGGAGTAGAATGGTAACAACTCTGAATTGTCGCTCTCAAGGTCTTGTAAGAATTGTTCGCCATCTACATACAAATCTTCAGTTGCATAACTCTTACCTAAGTTTAAGGTTGCAAGACTTGATTTCGCTTGCCAATAAGCGGTCAATTCATCAACTGTCATATCCTTGAAGCTGTATTTTTCAGTATCAGTAACCACCTTCTCACCATACAATTCAAATAAATTGATAATCAATCTATTCTTCATGAGTTTTTCAAAGTACAATTCAGCATTCATTTCCCCTGCTTGTACAATTGACATCAAATCGGTAAGAACTTCCCAACCGCCATTCTTTTCAAAATCCTTTTCAATACCCTTTTCTTCCAAAAAGATATTAACAGTAATATCATCTAGTTGTTTTGCACCATCTTCAATGATACGTTTACCCAATTGAAACATGAATGCCCAATTCTTGTGTAAAAAGTCTTTATAATTAATCTTTTCAGCATATTCATAGTACTTAACAATGTTAGACCATAGGATGCCTACCAAGTATGCTTCACTAGCTTCTGCTAATGATTTGATCTGATCAATCTCTGGATGCGTTACCTTATCCTTTTTTCGTTTTGCTACCAATTCATGTCACCGTCCACTTCTTCCTCTACATCAAGGAATTTACTTACATCAGTTGTTTTTGAAACAGTCTTATCTTCATGAGTCTTGTACACCGTGGTATCTTTTGACACTCTGGATCTACGTTTCTCTGATGATTTCTCATTTCTCATTCTCTTTAAAGTCTTAGGTAAATAGTTTAGTAATACAATTAAGATATATTTAAACTCACCTGCCACATCTTGGAAACCTTTGTCACGTTGAATCTTTCTAATCCGTTCACTCTGCTCTTTGTAACACTGTTTGATTACATCATAAGGCACTCCATTAGCCAAACGTTTTAGTGAGTTTCGTGTTGTCAAAGGGTTTTCTACCTGCATTTAAATTTCTAAAGGCTGTATAAATTAATTTAGGAATCATATTCTTATTAATATCATGAATCTCTGCCACATATTCAACTAATTGGTTTAATTCACGCTCTGATTGTAAATATTCCTTATATTCCTTTTCAACCTCGACTAAACAATGATTGTGGATGAATCGTTTAGGATATTTCTTATGGAATCCATAGTTATCATCTTCAATATATTTCTCACAATGAGGACATTTTCTCTTTGCCAAAGGTAACACTCCTTTCACATACAATTATAACACAAGATTGCCAATTTGTCAATAGAAAAAGAACCCCAAAATGAGGTTCTTTTCAACTTTATTTGTCTAATTATTCATCATTATCTTCATCTTCTTCGTCATCGTATTCCTCTTCATCATAATCTTCATCATGATCTTCGGAATCTTCTTCTAATTCTTCAAGAATTTTCTTCAATTCCTCTAAATTATCAGACTTACGATAATCAAGAATACCTAAACGCTCTTTAAAAGTCTTACCAATCTCTTTCTTCTCTTCTTTATCCATGTCAGAAATGATGTCAGCCAACTCTTGTTTAACCTCTTTCAATTCTTCTTCATGTTCAGAGTCAACTTCTTCAACAACCTCTTGTTTCTTGATGGTTGGTTTTGGTTTAGTTTTTTCTGCTGTTGTAGAAGGTTTGGATGGAATTTGTTCAATCAATTTAGCTTGATCAAGGATTGCTTTTTTGATTGTTTCTAAGAACAATTCTACATCATATGGAATTGTTTCTGGAATTTCAGTGATGCGTCCACCTGCTTCTGTCGTACCATCACCACGGAATCGGATAATACGATTTTCAACAATCTTGTTGCTCTTCTTACCCTTTTTCTTCTTATCCTTTTTGGATCGTTTGGATTTCTTGCCTTCAGTTTCTTCTGACTCTTCAGTTTCATCTTCAGCATTTTGTTTTAACTCTGACTCACGTACACTCTCAACATCAATGAAAATGAGGAAGTCGGATGAGTTTTTAACATAATCACCTGCACGACTTGAAACAGACATTGTAGTCTTTTCATACTCTAAACCAGACTTTTCCTTAACAGTACGGTCTTTGTCGTGAGTAATAAAGAATAGTCCAAATCCTGCACGTTCTAAACGTGACATTTGTTCAGAAAATTCAGTTTCAAGTAAGTCATATGCTTTACCAAATGGAATATCTGATAACTGCTCATACTTCTTACCGTCTTTACGACCTTGTTTCCGTAGAATGTATTCAGTACACCATTTTCCTGCAATATCAACTGTATCAATTGCAATGTATTGGAAACCTTCATTATCATCTTCAAGCATATCTACAACTTCTACAAAATGTGCCCAATCTTCAATGTCAATGACATTAATTCCAGGCAACATATTATAACCACGTTCAAACGCTAGTAATAGACCTGTATCAATACCGCCTTCACGTTTTAAAATTTCATAAAACAATGAAGTATTGTGTGTAGGAATATAATCATCTAATAAGAATAATTTATCCTCTGCATCCACCTTGAAGCATACCATTTCTTGTACATCTTCTAAATCTTCGATTTGTGCAATAGCTTGAGGTTGTGCTAAGAATGATTTTGCATCGGGATATTTGTTTAATAATTCTTTATGCTTGTATGTAGTTACTACAAATCTATTAGGAGCAAAGTCAATGTATTGTGTGAATTGACCTTCTACTTGTTCAATATAGTATGAAGCATTAAATCCTAATGACAGCATAGTTGATTGAATTTGCCATGGAATATCTTGGTATTTAGTTTTAAATTCTAAATAATGTCCAAATAATACTGTTCCATCTAAATGATCAAAGAACAAATGACCTACTGATGCAAAGAAACCTTCAATCAACTCTAAGCGTGTGTTGTAACTACCATACACATAATCATCTGATAATTGGTCTGCTGTTAACAATTCTTCTAATAATTCTAAAGTAGAATCTTCTTGAATAGTAAACTTATACACATCATTATCTAATTTTGGTGTAATAAATAAGGTATGTTCTAAACGATCAAGAATATCTTTTTCATTTGTTTTCAAAACTAAAGTATTGTTTTCTAGTTTTGCTCCTAAACCTAATAATACACCTACAACCCATGCATTTAAAGCTGGCAATGGTCTTTTATCAAAATGAACAATCTCAACTTTTGGTAATTCATAACGGTAAGTAGTAAATTTCTCACCTAAAACAACATAATCCTCTAGCATTTCTTTTAGAGTCTTAGATTTCAATTCACCATTCTCTACATATGGAATGATATGTTCGTCATTACAAATGAACGAATGACCTTCAGTAGTAGTTACCTCATAGGCTCTTAATTTACCTTGTGGATAAACACCTACTACTTTAGTTGGTTGACCGTTTAAACCAATTAATTCATCACCCTCTTTGATCTCAAAGGCATATTTTAAACCTTGTGGAGTGACTACTTTTGTGGTAATAGGAATTGCTTTACCAGATTTTGGTCTACCTGCAATCGTCATTTTCAACCGTGATAGGTCTGCTGTGACTTCGTTAACCTTTACGCTATCTCTTAAACCCATTTAATAAATTCTCCCTTTTTCTCAAATTACTTTGTTTTTAAAACTTCCGCTTACATTTAAGGTAAAGGGTTAAGATATCTTAACCCTCACCCTACAATTTTAGAATGGTAAGTCATCCTCGTCAATGTCGATGCCTTCATCTTCATCTTCTTTAGGCTTTTTACGACCTGTTAAGCCTTTAGGTTTTTCTTCTTTCTTAACGAACTCACTTTCGTCTTGTGCTTGTTCAATATCCTCTTGTGTATATTTCTCTGATTCAATAGAATCGAAACCTAGAATTACGTTTTCATGAACATAATTCTTGATAGTTTCTTTCTTCTTACCAGCCAAGCCACCAAGCTGTGGTGCATCATCTTCAACTTCTTCAACACGGTTCACCAAGACACCATGGACCTTACACAATGTACCGTATTTCAATTCTTTATCCTTGACAATTGCTTGGATCATGCTTTCAGCACCTTCAATATTTTCCTTGATTTCTTTCTCTGTATCAATGAAAATTGAATCGTCTGTTGTAATTGTATATGTAACAGGTGTTGGCTTGCCATTGTAACCAACCGCTAAACCATAAATATACAGCTTGCCTTCCTTCTTGTCATACTCATGATCGGTATAAATGAATTCTGCATCGAACTTAGCACGTTCCACGAATTTCTCATCGTCAAAATCAATCTCTTGTTTAGTCAAGTAAATTGAAGTCGGTTCGTAGTTTGTTTGAGTTACTTCTTCACCTTCACGGTTTACATAAGTTTGCGTTGTAATATTACCACGAATAGTTACATCCATATCGTTTTCTAACAACCCATCTTCGTAAATGTCATTAATACCGTCAATTGTGATAGTACGAATTACATTTACAACTTTACCCTTTTCGTCACGCTCCAACGCAATCGTCAAATCGAATGGGAAGAACCCCTCTTCCTCGTACTCTTCCACGTTATCTGCCCAGTCCTCGTAGTCCACTTTTTTAGTACGCTCGGACTTGTCCAGTTTTTTATCATTATTATATAGGTATACTACTTCTTTTTCCAAACCAAATAGTCGCATAAAGATAATCTGATTTGGGGATGTTTTGACACCAAAATTTAAAGATGCCCACTCGACATCTTTATCAGTGACATCCGTTTTGTAATAGTTTTCACGGTCTGTACCTGTTACTTTACCAGAAACCGTGAAATATGAGCGTGTTTGGGCAAGAATATTCTCTTGCCCTTGTTGTTTGTCTTTCTTCTCTTTGTTACGTTTCGATGCTCTAGCCATCTTATAACCCCTTTACTCGCACCTTGTCTAAGGTGTATAATTTTATATTTAAATTTTCGTGGTTGTTATCTACTTTGTTTTTCCATACGGTCACAACCGCATTTTTTTCAAAGCAATATGACAACACGATATTAAAGCCGTCAATATTTTGTTTACCTCTCAATACAACTCTATGTAGATTCTCACCATTGACTTCATCGTTCGTGAATTCAACGATTGTATAATTTTCAAAGACATCCATAATATCTTTGATTCTGACTTTTCTTTCAATCATTCTTTCTTGTGAATGTCTTGAGAAGATTAATCCACATTCAATCTGATTCATCCTCTTGTTTAGGACTTTACGAATCATTCTGATTTCGTACTTGTCCATCATAGATGAATGTTTCCTTTCCGCTCTCGTATTGCTGGTAATCATAATTGACAACCCCTTTTCTTTTGTTCTGACTATATTATAGCACAAAAATTTAAGCGTGTCAAACGATTTTTTTT
>ENA-OOPA01000012-OOPA01000012.1-human-oral-metagenome-genome-assembly--contig:-NODE-12-length-10947-cov-2.933641_pt1 | contig 10947 bp, 13 predicted proteins | sample MGYA00245290_ERZ501122 | MGnify/ENA primary metagenome ERZ501122 (study PRJEB25959, sample SAMN05335051) | human oral metagenome | host: human-associated | place: USA: California | collected 2014-05-19...
ATGGGGGAGCAGGCTTCGGCGGTGCTAACCTATCTGGAGGATTGGTTGGAGGCTTATCACGAGTGGATAATCAACAACCTCAAAACGTGCAGCGAGGACCGTCTCAGGGACCTTCGGAACCTCCTAGTGGTATCGGAGGATTTTAAAGGATTTCTTGAACAACACGTGGTTAGTGGTAAACTAGCTGGTGCTGAACTTCGAGAAGCTCTCGAAAGAGAGGAGTTTAATAAGCAGCGTGGGTATTACCCAGAATAGGAGATTTGATGGACATTAAGTTTACAAATTGGAGCGGTTCTGCTCCATCACCTATTGCCATGGAACTTGCGAAAAAGGCAGGGGTTCAAGAAGCCCCTGTCAATTACCAAGACTACATGGCAAGCCGTGAGCCAATGAATCAAGCAAAGGCTCGCATGGAGGCTAATACAGAGTATAAAATGCCAGAGCAAGGTAAATTTGCTCCAAGTCAAGACTATACATCTGTGAATATGTCCCCAAAATTTGAAACAAAAGAGCAAGCACAGGCTCGTGCTGACGAAGCAGATACTCGTGCGTATCAACAATCCCACCCAGGATTGAGCTCAGACTTTGCTTCTAAGATTGCAGAAATCTTGCGACAAGGTAAATCTATGGAGCAGTCTTATCGTGATAGTGCTGAAGGCAAATTTACACCTAAAACAATGGGTCAAATTGCTGAAGAACGTATGGCATCTATCCCAAAAGAACAAACATGGCGTCGCCAGAACCCATTTGCTGAAGGCATGGGTTACGAATGGGCTAAAGATGATGCTCTTAAAGGTTTAGGTTGGGGTGATGATGATATTGCCTCTATGAAAGCCCGTACAGAGTTCGAACCACAAGAGATATTAAAAATTGGTGGACCAAGGAGCAATTCGAGCACCTTATGCGGAGTATTTGAAAGAACAGGAGCGTTTGCGTCAAGAAGCCTTAGCTAAAGCGGCTCAAGAAGCATATGAGCAACAAACTTCATATGGTTATAGTGAACCCTCTTATTATGAAGCACCTGTTGCTAGTACACCTGCCCCTGCTCCACAACCTACATACGGTGTAGGTTTTGACCAACTAGATAGTGACAGTATGGCTGATTTCAAAAAAGGAAAACAAGCTGGCTGGAACTGGAACGCTGGTCGAAACAACTTTTATTAATTGACATTCACCAACCCTAAGGGGAGTGAGGAGGAAAACACATGGACGAATTGAAGTTCAAATTTGACTTGCAAACATTTGCAGACGGTGTTGCAGATGGTGCAACAGATACTGGTATGGAGCAACCCGATGTGGACTCCGTAGTTGACGACGATGTTCCAGATTTTGGAATTGACGAAGACGGCAACCCAGTATTTTTCAATGAAGGAGCGTTTGGCTCTGATGATGAAGTAGAAGGTGACGAGGACCCTAGTGGTGAAGCTGACCAACCAGGACAACCAGAAGAACCAGAAACATTTATTGTCAAAGTAAACGGTCAGGAACAAGAAGTTACACTCGATGAGTTGTTACATGGATACATGAGGAACCAAGATTACACTCGTAAAACTCAAGCTCTTGCGGAAGAACGACGTAGTTTACAGTATAACCAAGTGCCTCAAGTACAACCGCAACAAGTAGCACCTCAAAATCAACAAACTGTTCCAGAACAACCACAAATTACTCAACGAGATTATTACACTCAATTAGATGCTTACGCACGCAAAGAAGTGCAAAATGCACTAGGTGAAGACTTCGATGAGTATAATCCTTTACATCAGGCAGCTTATGCTGATAGTATTGCTAACGTAAAGGCAGAAATCTTCTCTGCTCGCCAAGCAGAAGCAGAAAGAGCTCGTGTGGCTGATAATTTCAATCAGGCTATGGGTAAGTATTTCCAAGACCCTCACTTCCAAGAAATTAATCAGTTGGCGTTGGAAAAACTAAATAACTTACCATATGCACAAGCAGTGCAAATCAAACAAGCTATGGACAATTACGATACTGCTATAGTTGATGCTTATATGAGTGCAGTTCGTAATGAATACTACGGTGCAAATAACATGCCTTCTATTCAACGTAAAAATGCAGCGGTGCCTCAGCGACCTGTTGTTAAACCACCTTTCGTAGAGAGTGCTGGTGCTTCAACACAACCGCCAGGTAACCCTACAACTCAAATCGATTATTCTAAATTAAGTCGATTATCAAACGATGAACAGGCACAACTTATTGCACAATTAGGTTATTTTTCTAAATAGGAGGACTATTTAATTGGCTAAGGAAATGGCTGTAAAGTCTTATAACGTGGTCGGCAAAGTAGAAGACATGAATGACTTCATTACTAATATTGACCCTGACCAAACTCTTTTAACTTCTCGATTCGGTAAACTTACCGTAACAAGTACAGAGCACGCATGGTTATGCGATAGCTTGCGTCCTGCGATGGATAACGCTACACTTGAAGTACATGACTTCAATACTCGTCAAGCTACTCCACGTAGACGTGAATCTAACTTCACTCAACAATTCGAACACGGTTACACAGTATCTGATATCACTCAAGCTATCAAGAAATACGGTGTGCGTGATGAAAAATCTTACCAAATGCTTAAAGCGTCTAAAGAAATTGGTCGTGACTTGGAATACGCTATTGTTTCCAACAAAGTAAAAACTCCATTCGACGAAGTAACACCTGGTCGCTTTGGTGGCATCCCTTACTTCTTGGATAACTTCTCTGAAGTAACAGTAGCAGCTACTGGCGTAGTTACTTTGAACTCTCACCGTTTTGTTACTGGTGATAAAGTAATTGTACGTGGTAAAGGTACTACTGCACTTGATGCTAACTTCAGTGATTGAGCCATTTTTATTTAATGTCAAAATAGCATCAACCATGTTGTAACCCATTACGGTGTTAAGTTTGTCGAAAATCGCTGGTCGAGATTCATATGTTTTGAAGCCATTAAAGCGACCATAGAATGTTGCCCCTCTACTATTAAAGTCTTGCACACTTACCATTTGTCTTAAATCTTTATTATCAACGTCTGGGTTAAATATATCTTGAACTAACCAGTACACTGTCTTAGTACCATTATTTGGTTTAACAGCTTTATTATCTTTAATTGGCATAGTAACAGTATAATCTTGACCATTAGTGGTATATGTAATATTTACAGAACCATTAGGGTTATCAGCTTCTTGCGGTGTTACACTTAATACCAATGTGAAATAACTAACATTTCCACAGTTTTGACCATCAGCTGTTAATTGATAAGACTTATTGGAAGCTATTTGTTTTACACGATTTTTATATTGACCATCTGAAATTCTAACATTCTCAATGTTGTATAAAGAATAAATTATCACGCTATTATCTATAACAACTTCATGTTTTTCTTTTACTGTACCAACAGCAGATAATCTATTATCGTGACCTTTTCTAAACACATTATATTGGCTCAAGTTGTCCATTAATTTTTTATAATCGGAGCCGCCAATGCCAGCTTGAATAGAATTGATTTCACTAGCAAAGTTGGAGAACCGACCAGAAGAAGAAATGCCTTTAGCACGAATTGCATTAGCAATCGCATTTTTAGTGTTGTTTAATTCATTAAAAGAAATAATTACGCTTTGAATATCCATAGATACCCCCTATTGATTTAATCTATCCACAGCCTCTTTAAGAGCTGTTAAATCAGCTTCATATTTAGTTTTAGAGATGAATGTATCATCTATTTCTCTTTTAGTATAAAGAGTTTTAGAAGCTGCTTCAAAATCTTTTGTTGTTAGGGCAGAGCGAGAAGTCGCACCGTCCCACCATGTAATACGACTAGCAGATAATGCTAAAGGTTTATCTTTATGACCAACCTCAACGCCATTACCTCTGGAAAGTTTAATTAAACTCCATTCAGCACCAGATGTATCTTTACCAATTAATGGGACATTATTGTCTAGTGGTGGAATACTTGGCGGTGTATAGTTAATATTATTGAAGTACTTAGTATTAGCACTGTTCTTATACACTTCGACCTTACCATTGTTATTAGCTGTGAAATATACTTCACCATTAGCAATAGCAAAATCTTCAACTTCAAGTGCAGACGTTACTTCTGTATTAGTAACGCTACCTTCTAAACTTTCAATAATATAGCCACCAACAGAGAATACAATACTCTTCCCATTGCATAACGCACCGTTTGTATCTTGGCTTGTAGATATAATCGGAACTGTGACAGTATTCTCTAACACTCTACTTTCGTTATAGTATTGAACAGTGCGTTGTTTGGTAGTACCAGTATACAAGATAGAAATAAATTTATTAGTTGTTTTGTCGTAAGCTAAGTTAAATACCTTATTAGGGAAGTTTACAGTGCTTTCAATAGCCATATCAGTAGTCATAACTGCTACTTGATTAGGGTTTACAGCACCATTAGCTACGTAGATTTTACCTTTGTAGGCACATAATGTATTACAATGACCTAATCTATTCTTGTCTGTAAATGTTTGCTTGGACATTAAAGTAGAGAAATCAGCATTGTATTTGTAGAACACTTGTTTAGTATTATCATTATTCACACAAGCGATATAGAAGGCATTAGCTTCTTCGCTATACGTAAAGCCTTGACATTGGTTTACACCACTATCTAAAGGGATTTCTAATACCTTAACAATGTTATCTGCACTCTTGAATAATGTTGGTGCAGAGCCTTTAAGACTTTTAATGAAGTCAGCCTCTGTGCCCGTATTACCAAGCTCTAACCAAGATTGATACGCACTTTTGCCAACATCGCCTTTAGGACCTTTAATGTTGCCTAATTTAACTCTTGGCATTACTGACCTCCTTCCCAGAAACCAACAATATCTAAAATATAGCGTTTATTAGCACCTGCTACGCCCCAACCTTTGATATTACGTTGGTTAGGTTCTACATACACGCTATTGTTATTGGCATCAACAGATACTTCAAGTAATCGCTTAGGTACAGGAGAATTAGCAGGTAATGCACATAATACTCCACCATTGCCAGAACCATTACCAGTGACTTTCATATCTAAATGCAATTTACCAAAGCCTGTTGCAGGATTAAATTCAAGATATCCTCTACCATTACCAGATGCCCCTGCTTGTGCTACACCCCATGTAACATCATACATTTTAGTTAAACTTGTATTTACGGCATTAGGTGCCGCTGCATTACTAGGAGCAAGGTTAGAATAAGCAATATCCACAAACAAATCACCATTTTCAGCTAGTGTAAATGTTAATTCTGGTTGTGTACCATTATCACCTTTAACGCCTTTAGGACCAGCAGGACCTATTTCACCTTTTGGTCCTCGTTCGCCAGGTTCACCTTTAGGTCCGATATTACCTTGTGGTCCTTGTGGTCCTACATTACCTTGCAAACCTTGTGGACCATCTACACCCCTAGGACCTTGTGGTCCTGTTGGACCTATTGGACCCTGTGGACCAATATCACCTTTATCACCTTTAACGCCAGACATAGTAATGAGGTATTCCATTACATTGCCATTTTTAACGAATACTTTACCGTTATCGGCATCATTAGAGCGAACCATAACTAAGCTATATTCAGAGAATGTAGAAGCGTTGTTATGTACAGAGGCTACAGATGGTTGAATAGAACTAATTTTAAAAGGTTCTCCTCGTTCACCTCTTGGACCTTGCAAACCAGTAGGACCGATTGGACCAATAGGACCTCTTTCCCCTTGAATACCACGAGGACCTTGAGGACCCATTTCACCACGTTCACCTTGAATACCTTGTAGACCTTGAGGACCTACAGGACCAATGTTACCTTGTTCGCCTTTAGGTCCGATAGGACCACGCTCACCTTGAATACCTTGTAGACCTTGAGGACCCATAGGACCAATGTTACCTTGTTCGCCTTTAGGACCAATAGGACCACGCTCACCTGCATCACCTTTTGGACCGTCTAGACCCCTAGGACCTTGAGGACCCATAGGACCGACATTACCATCTGCCCCTTTAGGACCTGCTTCACCATCATTACCTTTAGGACCAATAGGACCTTGAGGACCTACATTACCCTCAGGACCTCTTTCACCAGGTTCACCCTTATCACCTTTAGGACCTTTTAGTTTCTCTAACTGTGCAGGAGTGAAATCCTCAAATTTAAAGTCTTTACCGTTTTTGCCATCTTTTCCATCACGATTGTGATTAATCGTAATATTAGGAGTAGAGGCTTGTATAATTTTAATAATTTTATCAGCCATATATACCTCCTAGTGGAAAGAAATGCCTGGGCTTACAATAAACTTACCTTGGACGATACGTTCTTTTCGTCCATTTACATTAGTTTGCTGAACATCGTAATAGTAAGAGTTTGTTTCGCCATAGTAGTCGCCATCGGTATCAATATTACCAGTTACTTCAGAAGAGAAATTAATATTTAATACACCGTTAGGTGCGTCAGCAATTACACATTCTGCTTCTGCGATTACCTCTTGGCTCTCTGCTGTTTCTCTTACTTTACAAGCAAATGTATAACCAGTAATGTCAATCGGTGCATTCTTACCATCACTTACAATCATTTGCAAAGAATAGTCGTCGCCTTGATTGACTGTAATGTCATATACTGGTACAGTAGATTTAAACTTTGCCATTATTCAGCTCCTTTCCTTTCTTCATAAGTTCCAATGCCTGAATTGTATTTAGAGTTGATTAATTTATTAGCAACTTGCGTCATAGGACCACCACCTGCCGCCATAGTAGCAAGTGTTTCATAATGGTCCCATCTAGCATCAAAGAATACCAAGTAAATTGTCACACCAATAAATAGCAATACAAACAAGACAGAAATTGTACGAGTGAGGGATAAACCCCCATTCTCATACATTAACATTTCAATAACACGTTTCAAGATTTTATCACCTCTTTAGTGTCTTTGATAAATTGACGCAATGCCTTAAACCATTTAAAGGCTTCTGCGTCTAACTCATTTAATTTTTCGATAATAGATACAATCTCACATAACATCGGTGCTAACATAAATAGCATAGATAAAAGTGCATCTATTCTAAGTCCCATAACAGGAACATCAGGTAATGACCATGCTGTAGCTGCTAGAGTGAAGAAAATGGGATATTCAAAAGACACCTTAGAGAATAAAGACTTACGGAATGCTTTACTTACTAAAAATCTTTTTGTTTTCCCATTCGAGAGAGTAACAGTTCCCCAACCAAGGAATAATGCTTTAAACATATTCCATGCGGTACATTCTTTACCAACTGCTTTGTTGTATTCAACAAGTTCAATTACAAACCGTAATAGAATATCTATCAATAATAGAATTGTTACGGCTAAAATACAGAAAATAATATCATAGACAGCATTATCTGGTGCACTATGATACAAATAGGAAAGAATGCTATCCTTTGGAGGGGGCAGCATTATTTCAATCATTAGACCTCCTTACCAGAAAGCAATTACGAGTACATCGGCTTCACCATATACACCAAAATATCCATCATTTTGGAAATAGAAGAAATATCCCTCACGTGTGACACCACACCCTTTGAATGTTTGCTTTCTGTCTTGCATTCTTTCGATAATAAAAGGTTGAGGGAAAGGAGCAGGATTTTCCAGAAAAAATACACGACCATTTAAAGGCTCTCCATGTAACCAATGACCAGACCATAAATCTATCATTTTATTTCCAACTGGTCTTTCATTCCAGTATGTAGAGTATTTATTATTAAAGTCATGAATTCTATCTATATCTTCATCTCTAAAATATCTACCACCTTGCTCGTAAACTTTTTCTGGCTTCATCTTATGGTTAGTTATATAAATTAAACAACGGTCATAACTATATCCTTTTGGTAACTCAATCCTTTCTCCGCTTCTCACGTGCTTATTTATAAAGTGTGTATTTTTTAATTGTTGACCTTCAGAGTATATACTACTAGCGTCGATACGAGAACCAATAATATTAGCACCCCTGATATCTCCATTACTAGATACTAAGAATGAACCTGCTTCATTTCTAATGGTAGAACCAACAATAGTACCACCAGTAATCGTACCACCAGTTAAGTCGCCGACATTAGCAGTAATAGAAGATAACTTATCTACGTTCATTTTAGTAGCATCAACGGCACCTGCCTTAATTTTATTTGCATCGATAGCACCTGCTTGGATTTTATCACCACTAATACTATTACCTGCAATCTTATCGCCAGTAATAGCCCCTGCTACTACTTTATCACTTGTCACAGAGCCAGTTTTAATCTTATCAGCTGTTACTGCACCAGTTGCAATTTGGGTAGCTGTTACAGAGCCTGCTTTGATTTTATCAGTAGTTACCGCATTAGCAGCAATCTTATCGCCAGTGATGGCATTGGCTACTAGCTTACCAGTAGTAATAGTATCATCTGCAATCTTAGTGCCAACAATAGCTTTATCACTAATATGCTTGGCAACTATTACACCATTATCAAATACAGTCTGACCAGTAATATGAATATACTTACCAGAGATACTAACTGTATCTGGTGCTAGATTAATACGAGAAACAATCTCTTGACCAGTAAGTTTATCAACGCCTGCTTTAACTTTAACTTCGATACTATTAGCTACTTGTGTAATGCTAGTTTGTAAATTCTTAAAGTTATTCGATACAGTAGAATTGATAGCGTTAGCCGTAGCAGTCAATCTGCTTTCAGCAGTATCTTTAGCATCTTTAACCTTGGCATCAATAATACCATTCATCGAAGTTAGCGATGTTTGCAATCCGCCAATCTTCTTATCAATCTCTTTACGAGCATTATTGATATCAGTAATACCCTGATTAATAGCGTTAATACCTAACTTTTCTTTGTTAAGCATTTCAACTGGGATTTCTTCAACAGTACTAATTGTTACTGGGTCAGATATCTCGCCATTACCAAAGATATCAGTGTAACAAACCTTAACAGTGTAACTGCCAGTAGAGCAGAGGTAATTAAGACTGTTGTTCACCACAAAGTTTTCTTCATTATTAACATATACAATAGCTCCTGTACAGTCCTCTGGTATATTAGCAAATGTGATATTCAATCCTTCTATAACAGGTTTTACCACAAGATGTGTTGGTTTAGCAGGCACTGGCTTTGAATACTCTATAGTCGCAGGTGCCGAGTATGCATTACCAACACCTTTATTATAAAGATAACCTTTACCAATACGTGAGTATGGTTTAACAGTAGAGTGCCAGTCGGTAGTCAAATCCAATCTGTTGTGTAATTCACCAACATGTTCATCTAAACGCAACTCAGTCCATTGATATTCATTCTGTGGGTATTGTTTCCAAGACCAATATACTCCACGCTTGTCGAACACAACCGTAGCTTCATATGGTGGTCTAGGAGCATGTGTTTCCTCAGATACATAATATAATGCAACAGGAGCTTTATGAGCTTCTGATAATGCATTCCTAACGTCTTTACCTCTGACTCTAATCCAATACTTGTTACCAATCTCTACATTGTCTATAGTAAACGTATTAGTTTTTGTGGTATCGTAATGCCTAATAACATCTTTACTATCAAAGTTAGAAATACCATCTGTAAAATCTCCAACTTTAACATCTATACTAGCACCGTTGTATTGCTTAATGTCTGAGGAATCCCATTTAAGAATTAAAGATACGTTACCATTAATAGATTTCTCTTTAACAGTAACGCTTTTAATTTGCTCTTTAATAGTATCTGGATTGTCTGCTAATGTGTTAAAGATTTTCTGAACCTTAGCAAGTTCTTCCATTAACACCATCAAGCGATTTCTTTGAGGTAGTTTTTAAGTAACGAGATAAACTTGCGACCATCGCCCTGTATAGAAGGGGGTAATTGATTAATACCGTTCTCAGACATAAATACCTCCTATAATAAACCTACAATAGCCTCTACCATGTCTTGTTCAACGTCCATATTAAAACCGTGGTTAGACATAGCTAAAATAATAACAAGTTGACCAATCAAATTGTTAAATGCATTGTTTGTGAATGGCAAGCTGTCAGTTACAGCCGTTAATTGTGGTGGTCGTTTTATAGTAACGAACCTTTAATGGTCGTTTACCATATACGATTGCTTTAGGTGGCTGAATGAGTACAGGAGCTTGATTTGTAGCTCTATCCCAATCTACTGGAAGAATATTTTCCTCAGCAGTAAATTCAGCGTCGCCTACCACTTCATAATAACCATTCTTAATTAAAACGTGCCACATGAAATTTATTGCGTCATTCATGTAAGCAATAAGTTCTTTATCTTCATAACCACTTTGAAGGTTATCGCTTAAACGGTCTCGAAGAGCCGCCTTATCCATTAGCTCTTGAACCGTCATCTTCCTTTACCTCCCCAGTAATAGATTTGATATCGTAAACAGTGTAAGTAACTAATTGACGTTGCTGTAATACTTTATCAAATGGGACTGTATCTGTGAGTTTAGAAACGTGAGGTCTACTTGCAAAATAACGCACTGGCATTGTACCTTCATAGTTAGGGTCCATGTGTTGGATTTTCATACCATCTGTTTCTTGGATAAAGATGATAGGGAATTGACCACACAAACCAATAAAATCATCAGGGCGTGTAGCTTTTGCGTTATTAGTAATCACAACTTCTTTTACAAGTTCTGGATTACCATCTTGTGATAATTCCTCACTAAGTCGGTCGATAGCCACGTTTAAACTCATAATCAATTCTTCATCAGATAGGGATAGCTTTTGCATATCGCCTAAACGCTGACGAACTAGAATCAATAAATCATTAGCTGTCATTTTACCTCCTATACGAAGAATGGCATTGGTCTATCAATAGGTCCGCTAGACTCTCCTGCCACTAATTTTTGTACTTCCGCAGAAATTAAGCCTGCTACAGTATCAGAACCAAAGTTACCATTTAGTAAACCTAATGAGTATCGAGAAAACATATCAAATAAAACATAAGGATC
>ENA-OOPA01000013-OOPA01000013.1-human-oral-metagenome-genome-assembly--contig:-NODE-13-length-10921-cov-3.337317_pt1 | contig 10921 bp, 14 predicted proteins | sample MGYA00245290_ERZ501122 | MGnify/ENA primary metagenome ERZ501122 (study PRJEB25959, sample SAMN05335051) | human oral metagenome | host: human-associated | place: USA: California | collected 2014-05-19...
GATCGCGTACTTTGAAGTCACAATAGTCGATGCTGGACTCAAAGGGTAGCTATAATATTAATTTAGTTGGCAGTGTAAATCTATCTAACGTTGCGATTATAGTTATATTGGCGTTGGTTTTGTAGACGAACATTACAAATTCGACCGCCAACCCGGCTGGGATCCAGAGTATGTATTATTTTTAAATGAGTAATCAATGCTTATACGTGCATTCAGATCATATGGTTATCATGGTGACGACGGACAAGTAAGAAAATTAGATGAAAGAATTAACGTTTCAAGTGATTTGACACGCGTGTTAGGTGTATCATAGTGAAGGCGCAGGCTGTCCTTGGGGCCCTCTTTACACAACTGTATGTAATAGATGTGCATATGGGTCTCGGATATAGTATTAATAAGGTATTTAGGGCGATATTGTCGGTTGTGGTGTTAACTTTTTGACCGGCGAAGTGTTCTTCACGAAAAACGGTCAATTCTTAGGCGTCTGCTTTAAAGGTACGAATTATTCTTATAAATGCTATAAATACTCACTAATGGCATTATAGGTGCGAAGGATTTAGAATTGATTCCTGCTGTTGGAATGCACAGCCCTGGTGAAAAAGTTTACTTGAATTTTGGTCAAAAACCATTTGCTTTCTCATTCGAGACAGGTATATAAGCTTAATAGTACTTGCAGCATTGAACTCATAGTTTCATTCAGAAATCTATACTTGGCGTCGAATTAACTCAGTGGGCATTCCAATGCGAGCACCGCAATTGGTGCCATTGAGCGACCACGAGGCTTTGTTGCTTGAATGTGGTCCGTTCACTTCTGAAGTATACAAACTCGACCTGCGTAAGTACAGTCAGTAGATGGCTGCTAAGTTTGTACTAACCTTTTACAAGAAAAATTATGTTGGGACAAGATCCCGGTCACGGGCATTCATCCAGCTTATTTGGAAGCCTCGTTGCATAAAATAGGTACGTAGTATAGGAAGTATAACTTTAAACTTAACGTTGTATTAGATGATAGAATTTACGTTATTGCTCCCGATAGACTGTACTACTTGGATCTGAATCAGTATCAATGGCACCAGATAGTCGGCTTACCTAACGCTCCTAGCCCTCGGTATGAGTTAATAACTACAATAAGTATCACTGTCACTAATATAGGATAATTAGCGTCAAGTTCTCAAGTTGCGTGATCGGCAAGCGGATCTATGTTTGGGGCGGTGAGAAAGAACAGCCGCAAGTGTTCAATCGAAAGACAACACCGATCGTATTGACAGACTACTTTTATTTCGACACTGGTACGTACTATAATCACGAGCCTATTGAGCTTATTTTACCTTTTGCTCGTGCAGAGAAATCAGAGTGGATTGAAGTCGTTGTTGAAGGTCAAAACTTGGCCACGCACAGCTTGTACTCGATTCAAACGATCAACAACAAGGCACTCGTGTTTGGAGGCTGGGGTACGGAGATGACGTCACGACACATAACAATATATTAATTGCTTATATGTCGTTTTGTAGACGGTAACAAGCAGCACAATGAAGTTTGGATGCTCGAGCCGATCAACTCCGAAGGCACGAGACTGCGGTGGTTCAAACCACACATCACTGGCACGGTACGTAACACAACTCTTCACGCGACTTTAGTTCCTAACTTAGCGTAGATTCCTCGGCCGAGAAACAATCACGCAGCTGGTGTAGTCGGCAATAAGATCTTTTATTGCGGTGGCTGGGGCGGAAAAACATTCTTGTTTGACATCGATGTGCTCGATCTAGGTACGTAGAGCCGTTTGTTGACAGCATTGGACCTCACTGACACATTACACTAGACACGCAAGCTGTCAAAGACAATCGATCGCTCGAGTACTGCTTCAATAATGCAACTTTGTGGGATATTGAAGTGCTCGTCGGAGGAAGAAAAATATTCGCAAACAAAGCGGTGTTGAGTGCTCGGTCATCTATTTTCCGAGAACTTTTGGATCCTCAATTAGCACAAAAAGTCAAAGCGGAACAATTGAATGCCAGTAATACCAACACAAATAAGAACGGTCCTTTGCACTTTGACAACGTCAACTTGCGGTGGTTTTCACTGAACAATTCCTCGGAGGTCTTGCGATCAGCCAAGGACTTCTTGAAACTCACCGACAATGGCTTCTTATTGGAAATTTCAGATTTTAGCTACGAGGTCATTTACTCACTGGTAGGCAGCAATCTATTGACCGTTTAAATGTACTTATATTAATCACTATTGTAGTTGTACTTTATGTACGCTGATCGACTGGACGTGTCTCGCCTAGACAACCGTGAGCGGTACTTGAGCACTGTTAAAGCCGCACATCTGTTCGCACCAGAGCTTGCTCAAAAGATCTCTGAAGAGTTGATCTTGACGCGCACGACTGAAGGCAGCTCAATGTTCAAAGACACCGCGATCTACTTCAACTGGGACGTGTTTGCTGATGTCACATTCAGCGTCGAGGTATGACACTTTGACACGTGTCAAATCGACATCTCTGACACGAGTTCATTTAGAGCCGACCAATCAAAGCGCACAAAGCAATTGTTTGTTCGCGAAGTCCGTTCTTCAGAGCTCTTTGCATGGGCGGCTTATCTGAAAGCAGACAAGTACGTGAGATATTCAGATTACCAAATAAGGCTAAACCTAACTATTTTTTGCAGAACGAAATTCCGCTGACGAACATTTCTTACGACGTGTTCAGGATTCTTTTGCAATGTTTGTACGGCGCAGAATTGAACTACGAACAGATCTCAGAGGAGCATTCGATCATGGACGTCCTTGAGGCCGCGTGTCAATATCAAATTGATAATTTGGTGCGAGACTTGGAAGATATTATTGGCACCAACTTGACGCAGGAGAATGTTTTATCAATTTTATTGGAGGCTGACAGACACCAAGCCAATCGATTGAAAAAGTATTGTTTGGACGTTATTGCCTCGGACGAAGAAAGTATCGTGAACAGCGAAGAATATTTGCAAAACAAACAGATGTTCGATTCCATATTAGGAAGTTTCTTCGAAGAAGAAAAACAAAACCGCGAACAAAAGAAGCGTGAAGAAGAATGGACCAAACAAGAAGAACAAATGGTGCAAGAGCAAGGAGACGACGAAGAAATGATTGAAAATGACGACGGAGAATTTAATTTGCCCGAGGGTCTTGCAAATATCTTAGGCGCGCAGGGCCTGCAGATGTTACAAGCTTATTTGAACGGCCAATTGAATCAAGGTGACGTGGACATTGACATTGGCGATGAAGATCCGAATGACCCGAATGCCCAACATCACCACGATGACGATAATATGGAGGATGACGATGATGATCAACCACCGCCACCGCAGCACAATAATTTGCCACCGCCCGGTGCTGCTAAATGTAACATGCAATAAACAAGTGTTTAACAAGCAAAACGTCTGTCCTACGAATAAAATTGATTAATATAGTGCTGATATGATGAATGTACTGTAAAGAAGAATCGAGCCAAAGAAATCTTTGACTTTATATCTGGCAAGTAAATTCATTAGAAAATTTCGAATAATTGGTAACAACAGGTAAAGAAGTTTATTTTACATCGATAAAGGATTAGAAGGATTTTACGAAGTACATCCGGTCATTTGGATCCGACTTATTTTTGACTCGGCACTATTGAAATATAAACAAAGTTATCAGGGTGCGACAAATTATTCGCGAGCCACACGAGTGGTGTATTCAATGGCGGTCTAATTCCTTGGACGACCACCGCGCAATCTACGGCAACGTAATTTCCTTTTACGGCAGTCTCCTTGATTAACTCGGGAAATTTCGTTTTCAAAAACGCACCGAGAGTCATCTCTTCCCCACTCGCGTCAATAGCCGGCACTGGCTCTTGCGTGAAGGGTCTGTCTTGTCTGCAGACACGCACTGGCACGCTCTTCATTTGGTCTTTGTCCGCGGTGAGCAACTCGTTTGACTTCCAGAATAGACTGAACCCGTCTAGCGTCACATATTAGTATTGATATGTAGGGATATAGGAAGCGAGCAAGGGCGTGGGGTACATATAAATGGGTCGTATATGATTTTAGTGCTATAATTAAGGAGCACAAAGGACTTACTGTTAATGAGCCCTTGCCACAAGTTCTCGGATTCTTGCAGCGACAGCGTGTTAATTTTCTTGATATCTCCGTGCTTTAAATAATTTGCCTATCGTGCTTAGTTAATATATGCACACTATATATAGAATTAATACGACGTACTTCTTTAACTGAGTTGTTGAAGTGTGATTGAATGGTTTGGATGTTCGGGCAGCGTAACAGTCGTGCAGTCGGGAAGCCTTGGAAATGTACGATCAAACTCCATGGCAGTTCTTCGTTGCCATATAAATCATATAATACACCAACGGGAATGTGCCTGAACGAAGAGCAGATTTAGAATTAAAAATTAATTTTATCGAGCTAAAATTGATAATTTGAAGGAAATTATTCACCACAATATTATTTGTTACCAATTATGACAAATAATAGTATTTTCTGAAATTGGGTCGCTTGCATCCGAAAATTTAGAAAATTGAAAAATTGAAATAAATAGTAATACCATTTTAAAGGAATCCTTGAGTCTGTTTCAAACCACATTTCGTCATTAATAGCTGGTACTGATGCTTGGAAATATTGTTTAATTGGATCCGTCACCAAGGTGAAGTAAGTACTGCGAGAAATGTTCATCTGCGACCAAAAATTAAGGAGAAATATAATTCATCGTGTAAATAATATCAATATTCAATAGAGTGCATAATAAGCATTAAAATATTAATTTTGAAGGATACGAAAAATGGATTTGGTTTTTCTAAGGTGGTGACTTCGTTGCTCGCCAAATTGAAGACTATGGGGATGGTTCCTTCCCAAATTCTTTTTCTAAATTCACCGTCATTGGCAGCACCTTCGTTCATATTTGCAACTAGTCTAGTGTTCTGTTGGTTCGTGTTAACAAAATGAAAAGTAGGCCATCCACAACAATTAGCCGTTTCGAGCGAACACCACTAGCGGTCAAAATTCATTAATGAGTTAATATGAGCAACACTTTATGGAGAAGAGTTGCGGCAGTCACATGGAACGAGCCTAATCATGCACTGGTATGTTATCGTGGGCCTGGGCGAGGTAGATCCCTATAAATAGCATCTAATTATTCATAATATAATATTAGAGCGATGGGAGGTAATCCACTAGCCAACGCTATTGTGCGCGACGGAGTGCTGAAACCAGTATGTCGGATCTCCTTTGGATCTTGTGTTACAAGCGCTTATGACTGTTATTCAATAGCTACCATTCATCAAAGCATCATTAGTAGTCTCACTACCCAAATCAGATCAAGTTTGGCCAGTCACCATCGAAAAAGCAGATCAGCTGAATTTAGAACAATACGCACAAGCGTTAAAACAAAGCGTAATATCCATAGTAATATTACTAAGGTATATTTATATTAATTTTAGATATAGGTACGATCGACTGCTACCGAAGTTGCTGCCAGTAACTATCTTGAAGTGGTTGTTAGGCCTATTTACGACACTAAGGACTGATTATGGCTTCAATCTCAATTGGATTGGCGTCGAGAACGAACCTTTTCAAGTACGAACTTCAACCTTAATTGTACCGGATCTAACAATGTCTTTACAGCCGTCGAGCTTCACTTGTACAAGTGTCGGAATGTACGATATGGATGACGGTAATAACACTATACTATATTAGTGCTATATAATGTTAAATGAAGCTAATTACATCCCACTAGCATTCGCTACATTTGCTCCGTTTCAACCAGTTCCATTTGTAGTTGCAATAGGCACAGCACGAGTACGTATACACCGCGAATATGATTACATAACGCTTGTTATTGATATATTAATGGTTATATTGTGCAGTGGAGGCCGTGGGTGATTGAGCAAGCCAGTACGCAACAAATTGTTCCGCGACGCATTGTACCATTTTGTTTGACCGCTGATCATCGCGTGATTGTATCCTTAATAGTTATAGTATTATTAATATTCTATGAACCTCTTTTTGTTTTCTTTGACCAGTTGTTTAAGGATGGAAAATTAGGTAGCTCGTTGTGGGCGGATTTTAAGAAGCATTTGAATCAATTCAGCAAAGAATATGAAGGTCTAATAGCGCATAATACGAGCACTAATAATAAGAATAACAATAATTATTCCTTGCCTATTGTACAGTCGAAGCTATAAATTGTGCACCCTAAAATGGAAATCGTTTTCCTCACGTTCTGTGTGCTATTTAAGCTCATTATTTCATGAAAATACTCGTTAAATACCTAGTATGGTAATTATATTATGTTAGAGGTTGCCCAGTTAGATCGGTAAGAAATTGAACTGTCAAAATTCAAATTTCAACATTTGCACAACTGAACAACACGGCGGATAGTACCATTTCGCACAATATGGATGAATTTCCCGAAAAATTAAGGAAATATTACGAGAATGTTGAAAAGTACAGCTCAGACGTACGGTTTGTCCGCATCTAAATTTGAAACGTGATTAATGCAAGTCTTTAGGGTGATGGCAGAGTATATAAGTGTGTTCATAAAACTAAGAAAACGATTGTGCTGATTAAAGAGGTATCTTATTATTTGCGCCAGGCAGAGGCAAAGATGTTTTTTAGAAAATTGTTTATTTGGCTTGATCTGCTCAACCACGAAAATATTTTGCAGCTATATTACGTGCACAGAATAGATAATAAGGTTTACCTCGCATATGAACATCTGGGTAAGCTTGACATTAATTTTGCGACATTTTCACAAATTTAATTTTATTTTTATTTTCAGAGTCAGATCTGCACGCCGTAGCACGAGCACAAATACTTCTAGACGTTCATATTAGATACTTTACATACGAGATACTTCGTTTATTCAAATATGCGCATTCAGCAGGCGTGATCTTACGTGACCTTCGGGTAAAAATTATTAGCCTTAATATTTATATATTTCCTCCTCATTGATTATGACTAATATGATAAAGTCATTTTTATTTGGGGTGAATGAAGACTGCACGATGAAATTGATGGAATTGAACGACGCTTTCGTTCAGGGCGATATTGCGGACGATACTGAATATCGCGATCGAGTGGTTTCAAGTCGTTGGTATCGTCCTCCAGAGCATGTGGTAGGCACTCCTACGTAAGTCATACCATTACGAAAGCGATCAACGAATAATCAGATCAGATCTGATCGAATCTAATTTTTCATTAGCGAGGAACTTACTCCGGCGTATGACATGTGGGCACTCGGTTGTGTTCTAGGAGAAATGCTAGGAAAAACGCCATTTACTGGCTATTCAACGATGAATCAATTAGAAAAAATTGTAGAATTTGTTGGATTCCCGACTCAACTAGACTTAGAAGACATGAAGTCACCATATGTTGCTACAATAATGGAGGTCGTGAATGTTCCACAAATATTTCGAGATTTTAAAGAGATTTATCCGAACGCATCTGAAGATGCGCTCGATCTACTCAAAAAATTGCTGCAATTCAATCCGAAGAAGAGAATCACCGCGGATGAGGCTTTAAAACACAAATTCGTCGCACAATTTCACGGATGCATGCCAGAAAACGAATGCCCAAACAAAATAACTTTTCCGTTTGATGACGCTCAATTCTCCGATGAAAAATACACCGAGAAGATATTGCAAGAATTTATTGCAAAATTAACGCAAAAAGTACACGAGCCATTAGTGACTACAATGATATTAGCGCACAACATTGCACGCAGTTCAGAGGCCCTCGCATTGCTACCAATTGAAATATGGCTGTTGATATTCAAAATGATGGACGGACCAGCTCCGTCAGACGACAAAATTGGATTGCACGAGAAGGCAGCTGCGCAAGTGTTCAATCATTATTTTAGAACTGGACGGAAGTAAGTTAGTTAACCAGGCCAGCCGTCGGAGGAGCGATGAAAAATGTAAATGTGACTATGAAATTCTGCCAAATATCAACTAGGGCTGCTGGAGACAAACTTGCACGTTAATCGCCACTGCCAAGTCACGCAAGGAGTCTCGTACACATTCAAAATAGTTGGCAAGCTAGACAATAGGACCACAGCACTGTCTAACATTATATCCCGACATGTAACCGATAATACAGATACAAAACTCCAAACAAAACAGCAATATGATCTATTTAGAGCATCGCTAGCCAAGCCACAATACAAAAAGCTACGTAAATAAAATATTTCCCAGTATTTCCAGCAGCGGAGCTCGTTGTGTGAGTGGACGGAGTGTCAACGATTGCATCACTCGGAGTGGCGAGAGGACTGTCATCAGTGCTTGGTGCAGCTACTGGCGAACTATCCACGGCCAGTGCAAATGGATTCTCAGTCACTTTGGTGCAGCGGTCCATGAGGCCCTGACAGTCGTTGAGCAGTGACTTGTTTGACGTGACGAGATTGATGACAGATTGGATGTCACACTCGTCGTAAGTGACACGCTCGACACCCTCCTTGCGATAGTACCAATCAGCTACATTTTGCGCTACAGTTCTGCCTTGAATAGCGAGGCCATTCCACTCCTACACGTGCTTGAAACACGTGGTCACGAACACAGCATCGTTCATTGGGTTTCGTTTCAAGTCCGTCAACAGTGAGCTGCGTACGTACTCGCCAACACGCAGCACGTAGTCACTGGCCCCTGAAGCAGCCAAAGCAGCACTGATTGGTGAAGGGAAGCGCAAGTTCTGGAGCAGTGACGTGTCGAGCAGTGATTGGGCCGAGTACAGTCTGTTGGGCAGATAGTTCCAGCCGTAGAGCGGAAATCCGCAGTACGAGGCGTTGTTTGGATTAGCTGCGGCACAGTCAGCATTCACACGACCTTTGTACAGCACTGAAAATGCGAGGGACAAACTGTCTGGCAGCGAAGGACCCGTCCACGAGGGCGTGAAGTCAGCGAACCAACCCGCATTCATTAACGCTGATATGCTTGCATTGGGCACTCTCTATAAGACATAACGAAGTCAGCTCTGGTTAAGTGTTTTGAAGCACGTGTACGTTGTTGAGCCAGTCAATGTTCGAGGTCACGCCTAACGCTCCAGCACTGCCGCCAGCCATCAACACTTCTGTGGCATTATCGAAGCCGTACTTGGCAATAATATCTATGGGTTGAATCATGTGTAAGTATTTGTCCAAGAGTACAGTCATGAACTGAACTGACCCTCAATGACTGCTTTGAAAATCAAATGACCCGCAAAGTATAGCCCAAATGTGACCGTAGAGTTCTCAATCTGCGTGCCAGTCCACAAGTCACCGCTGCAATACGGAATATGCACGCGTGTCCAGTTGTAGAAACCCTTTAAAAATGACACGTGTCAGAAGATTCCAACTTTTCGGCTGCCAGTGAATACTTGCCGGATTAGAACTTTGGTTGGGACTAGTGTACGTGCCAGTATAGCTAGCGCCAAAATAATTGCTCGAGCCCAAGCTTGTCTGTTTGAAAAATAAGAAACGAAAATTCGAGATTAATCATTGCATACTGTAGCACGAGCAGTGCAGCCAGCTTTATCGAAGCATAAGCCACCTCCTTCGAGTGAGATCACCCACTTAGTAGATTCCGCGCCTATTCAGTAGGTATGAATAGGCGATTCATGTTGTTGATTGAATGGTGGATCCTATTTAGAGATCTTACCAGCTTCGAAATAATAGCCTGCATTCGATCCGTCGAGACTATGATAATTATAAGTAAATGTCTCGTACTACTGTTCAACTCATTACCATCTGGTCCCTGTTTGATCTGCGGCATCCAGCAATGTCAGAGATAAATTGGCATGGCTGTAACTAAACATAGCCACCAAGAGAGTAGTAAATAATATGCACTTGATCATCCTCGCGTGGCTGAATGTGCAAAAACGCAATAAAAAATGTCTCCGTAATTTTGACAATTTGTTGTTCAAAATCTCTGACGACAATTACGGCTTTCCATCATTCGTTTGTAATTGATTAACTATCTTATCTTTATCGTTAATGAAACGATGTTTTTATCAACGTTTCTTTCTCGATTCTTTTTCTCGTTTAGGCTAGCCCACTTGGTCTGATATTGGCATTATAAAATTAATGTCCATATACAACGTGTTAAAACCCAACTTAATGTTTGTTCCAGACGCATCCAGAAGGGTCTAAAAATGACCTGCCGTCAAATGACCAAATTTTGTCCGTTTCGCAAGATATTTTTGTCATTTTGATTTGTTTCCATCTACACGATCACGATGGAGTGCAGGAAATTCACAGTCATCGATCCAGAGACTATCTCTACGGAGGAAGAAAGGAGATTAGCTCGGGATGCATCTCGTGAGGCAAATTGGAAAAGATGGGGTAAATATGACGTCTTTTACCGATTAATAATTAAAAAATATTATTTTGCTCATAATTTTGCTGTTAATTGAGATTAACTAAGCGAATTGCGTGCTAAATTTACATCTGACAGGTCCTTACTTATCTGAAAGACAATGGGCCACGGTGCGAGAGGTAAATTAATGATTAGCATATATTTTTTATTTGAATGCATAATTTCACAAATAGCGGCTCAAGAGCTAACGCCGGAACGGCCGCATCCAAAAATCTTTTGTTATTAAAATTAGAATAATTCAAACTTGCGTGCATTTGACAGTAATTTATTGATACTATATTATCCGATTATTAAAAGGCCTAAAATTATTCTAGTTCTAGAATGTTCTACGGCAGCTAAATCCGTTTTGAGACACATGTTTTCTAATACGCTTAATAGGATTATTCCGAAAACGGAGACGTATGGAACTATTTTACGCACGATCAATCGCGAAGGTAGAGCTATTATTGCACTTTTTTACGCAAACGACTTTGGATCCACATTTTATAATTTTATTTCAAGGGTAAATACTAATCAATTTAATAGCCGCGCTTATCGATGGGGTGAATC
>ENA-OOPA01000015-OOPA01000015.1-human-oral-metagenome-genome-assembly--contig:-NODE-15-length-10199-cov-39.052919_pt1 | contig 10199 bp, 18 predicted proteins | sample MGYA00245290_ERZ501122 | MGnify/ENA primary metagenome ERZ501122 (study PRJEB25959, sample SAMN05335051) | human oral metagenome | host: human-associated | place: USA: California | collected...
GATTTTAGACAGGATAATAACGAAAAAATTATTGAACTTCAAAAACAATTTACCAATAATTTCAATGAAGTACGATTAGCACACAAACATTCAAGACTTTTTGGAATATATGTTTCTTTATAATGACACAAAAGAGTCGTATAATATATCAAGAGACAAAAACGATAGAAAGTTCTTGAAGGAATTATTGGAAAGTATCAAGAAAGAAGTTGAAGGTGATATTATCAATATTAACGGGCAGATAAATATTAACATTGAGCAAACTCTGAATATTTATATTCAGAAAAATATGCTTCAAAAACTTCCTTTGAATGAAATGATACTTTCCAGAGTTGCAACAAAAACCGGTATTAATCCTTTTCTACTTTTATATAGACTTCAAAAAAGTTATTATTCCAAATTTGCTGGATTTACTCCAACACACGAGTCGCAAATTCCTGAGTTACCAGAATATCCAAGTAGTGTTACTTATGATTTGGAAAAACTTGTACAATTAAATGAAGTGAAAAAACAGGAAGCAAGTAAAAATCGTGAGTTCTTTGATAATTTCATTGAAATAAAAGAAACACCTAATGCTCAATCAATAAAGGAAAAACTGATGAGCAAAATATTGCAACATAAGGAAGACCTCAATAAAAAGTAAATACGTTTTTGATTATCTATTTAAAATGAGAAAGCCGATTGGAGTAATTCCGACCGGCTTTTTTTAAAAATAAAATTTATGTCTAAGTTTATATATGGAAAAATAATTTAAGTGAAAATTTCACGTGTTTCTAAAACTTTCTTATTTCATCAATGAGTTCTTTAACACTTACGATTATCAAATATAAAGAACATATAGCTCCTATAACTAAAATTCCATGAATGAAATAATTGAATATTGTATGTAACATATTTTTTAAGATTTAATAACTCCCCTCTAATTTTATTTAAAGGGGAGTTTTCTGATTAATTATAATTCCCTGTCCTCAATTTTTCCTGAAAGTATGTTGTACATTACCTCGTCGCATAGTTCTGCATATACTTGTTTGTTGCTTTCATCAAAGTAGTATCTGTTTGAAGCTGCATCGGTTGGACAATCTTTAATGATTTCACATATTCTACCTAATGTTGAGTGGTCAATTTTTCCGTATCTATCAATAAAATCAATGAAATATTGATAAAAATCTGATACTTCAGTATCTACAATGTCTTCGTACCATTCATCTTCGTCTTCCTCGTCATATACTTCTTCATAGATGAAATTACAAGCATTTTGATTTCCATTGTTGTAGTACTCATAAGTAAGCCTTGAAACTGAACGTACAAGTTCACCTACTACGGTTTTTGCTTCACCGCTATTTGGTACTAATTCTTTGTACAATTTGTCAAATTCTTCTTGATAAGCTCCATTACCATCCCAGTAAGATTTACCATTTTCTGTTTGTTTTTTTACGATTGTGTTCATAATTTTGATGTATTAAATTAATGTTTTATTTCCTTTTGTTTGACAGTACAAAAGTACTACAAATTTTCCAATCTAAAAAATAAAATGTAACAATTAACAAAAATTTAACTATATGCATTGATTTATTAATGAAATGTTAAATACATGAATTTTTCAGATATTGAGTTTTATCTGGAGTATATACAAAAACAAAACTTCCTCAATATATAATATATACTAAGGAAGTTGAAAAATATAAAATACAATGAATAAAACATTAAATTTCTACATTCTTTGAATTAAGTTTTTCAGGTCATTAATTATCTTTTCACAAAATTCTTGTTTGCCTAATAAATAATCAGCTCTGAAATTCTTTTGTTTAGATGCTTCTTCAATTCTTTTTTTAATATCAAGTTTCTTTGAAATGGCGATATGATTGTTCTGATATATACTTAACAAACTCAATAATTTGTCTTTAATTTCAGCATTATCCTGCTCATCAATTTCTTGAAAATGTATATACTCATCATTGTTATTTGCAATATACTTTCCATTATCAAAATTAATAGATACCAAAATACCGACATAATAATTATTGTTTTTATCTGAATTCCAGAATTTTCCTTTGCTTCCTACTTTTACTTCTTTATTCATATTGTTTGAATTTTTCATTGTCTTCTAAATATTGTCTATATGTTATAAATCCTTTGAAATTCTTACACCAACCTTTATTATTGTTGGATACTATTTGCTTTCCATTTATTGTTGAAAGCTTACCACTTAAATACGATTGATACTCTCCATTTAGCATTGATTTTGCTATATGCTCGAATGCAGAATAATGATTACCATTTAAACATTTTTCATATATTTTTCTTGCTTGTTCAAGTGTTAGAGTTTCTTCATCATTTATTTTCGTGTATGAAACTCTTGCCGTCTTTGCTACACTGTATATAACAAGTTCTTCAAATGGTATATAGTCTTCACCTGTTTCATCAATGATTTCTTCAGCAAATGGTATGTGCCATTTATTTCCTTCAAGGATATTTGGTTTGCTGTTTTTTAAGCATTCGTACATACATTCTGCTAATTGCATAAAGTGAATTTCTGCTTGTCCTTTATTACATAGTAACCAAAAGTTATCATCGTTCACCTTCTCTCTCAGCTCTGGATAAAGATTTAGAGCTTCTTTTTTACTTTTAATATAATTTATCGTCTCAGAATTTTCTGTAAAAATTTCGTACGTTGGACAGCGTTGGTTAAATAAATGGACGAAACTTTCTTTTGTTCCAGTTACTAATTGAGTAACCCACATAAAAGGTTCAAGCAGTCTATTGCAAATTTGCTTTGAAACTCCCATATTATTTAAGGTTTTCGCTTGTTTTATTGCGTAATTCTTTGCTGAAACCCATTCAAGTTCAAGTAGTTGAATTTTATCTTTATCTAATTCATACTCAAACCCTTGCATACCTTTATGATGTTTTTGCCATGCAATTGGAATGAAAGGTTCTTCCTCTACAATTTTGCACATTTTTTCAAAAGGAATTGCTCTACTTGAACTTGTGTTTTTGCTTAGCATTCTATATGTATTTACTTCTGCGAGTATAATACGTGGATACACTAATTTGTACGTAATTAATTCCTCACCTGTTTCTTTTCTTTTTGAGTGAGCGATAATTTCTGCTGAAATTTTATTTGTCATTTTTTTGGATTTAGAATATTATTTATAATTGCATATTCGTAGATTAAGAAAAGCCGTATTTTAGATTTAGAATTTATTTACTAATCTACATTTTTTGGTTTTTCTCCTTTTATATACTCATAAAGTTCTACATAAAATTTACCGAAAAACTCTTTTATGACTTCCCAATATACGTCTTCTGAAATAGCATATACAAATTTATTGTTTATTTCTATTTTTGTTGATTTTTTTATTATCAGAAACTTTTGATGAAGTTCTTTAAAGATATTAAACAACAAATATGCTAATTTTGGTTTTCTTGCTTCAATAATTTGTGGTAGTTCTTTTCTGAACATGTCATCAATAAGTCCTAATATAGCTTCATTATAAAGTTCTTTGTTTCCTTTGAGTAGCCCGTCCATGGCTTTTTGTGAATATTTTTCTATGTATTCTTTTGCTTTCATTGTTCTGAATTTTTATGATAATTAATAAATTTCCAACCTTTTGTTATAAGTAGTTCGATATTTTCTTTTGATATATAATCGTCGTATTTGTACGTGTACATACCAATTGAAATTTTTGTTTCAGATATAAATTCTTTTACGGTTTTAATTTTCTATGATGTGTTTCTCCATTCACTTTTTCTTTCGTTATCTTTATTTTTATCTTCTATAATGCGATGAAATTCTATAACGTTGTCATTGTATGGATATGAATAAGTGTCAAGGAATATAGTATTTTTATACTTTTCTTTGTTATATTCTACAAACTCATCACTTCCTGGCTTATCTTTTAGTTCTAAATAAACTTGATTAATATAAGTACCTTTATCGTTTTGATATATAATGAAATGCTTTTCGTTATCTAAAATGAATTTCATAAGTGTTGTAGTTTTTACACCTAATTCATTGGCAAGATTATTTATATAAGGTTTTTTATTAAAAGCTACTCTATATAAATCAAATCTATTTTTTACTTCTTTTAAATCTAATTTTTCTTTTGTCATATTATTTTTCTAATTTTTTAAATGAATAATCTTCAGAATTTATAACATAAATAGTATCTTCTTTTAGATTAATATTTTCAACAAAATCTGCAAAATCAATAAAGTCAATTATAACATTCTCCCTTATCATACCTAATAATACATATTCAACAACTAATTTTTCACTTTCTTTATTTAATTGATATACGTTTATTACTTTCAAAGTAAAATATTTAAAATCAATTTTAGAATTTAAATATCTCTCATATAATGAATAGTCTTTCATATTACAATAATGGTTTTGCAAGTTCTAATAACTCTTTTTGTTCTTCAAAGAATTTTTCAGCTATTTTAATGTTTTTAAAATATAATATTGATTTTTCATTTACTGCAACATAAAGCATAAAACCGTCTTCCCAACGTTTGATAACATATTTTTCTCTGTTATTTTCCCAATCTGGTTCCCAACCTTCGTTATAAACATCTCTAATACCCGTTAATTTCCTTAGAACTTCAGTTATTTCGTATGCTTCTTTTATTTTCATATTTTTACAATAAAGGTTTTGCAATTTTTAATAGTTCTATTTGTTCTTCAAGAAACTTATTTGCAATTTCTCTTGATTTAAAAAATAATACACGCTGTTCATTTTTTACATATCTTACAGATATTTCATATTCATCTTCAATTTTTGCAACTACAATTGCACAATATTCATTTTTTAACCATTCAAAATTATAACCTTTATTGTAGTATTCTCTAAGAATTACAAGTTTTCTTAATGCTTTTTCTGCTTCTTGATGTTCTTTGTTAATATAGAAACCAACTATATTATCAATCGCGTCTTTGTAGTTTTTGAATACCCATTTTACAGCTTCTTCATAAGTTGGTTTAGGTTCTTTTTGTTCAAAATTTTGAAATACTATTTGATATGGTTTTGTTGATAATGTTTGAATATCTTTTAATCTAAATCTTCCGTCTTCGGTGTAAGTATATTCATTGCTATCTCCATCAAATAAAACTTTTACTGGAAATTCATTACTTTCATTAATTCCAATAACAACACCTTTTACATCTGGAAAGTTAAATTGGTCATATACTTCTTGACCCTCTTTAAATACTATTTTCATATTTTTTCTATTTAATCGCAAAATTATTTTTTCGTAAATATGCTCTAAACAACCTACTGGTTTTGTTGCTTGGTCTTAAATAATTAGAACCAGACATACATTCTAATTCGTAACCATCTTCAATATACCAAAAGTTACAATTGAACAATATTTCATTTTTTTCAAATCTAAATTCTATTTTAAAGTTATTTTCTTCATCATAGTTTGTTCTTTCTACTTTAATGCACTTACCAATTTCATTTAAATCAAAATTTTTATAATCTGGAAATTTCATTTCAAGTAGTTCTTTGAAAAACGTCGCTAATATTTTCCAATTATCACTCCCAACTAATGCTTTTCTATTTAAAACAATTGGCTCAAGTTTATCAATTGGTATTAGTTTTTTACAAGTAAAATCTTTATTTTCGTCTGGTGAAAAAGCTCTAACCCGAAAAAGAATTTTATCGTCTACCTTTTCAAAAGTTTCTGTAAAAATTTTCATATTTTCTATTTCTGGAAAATAATAGAATTTATTTTTACTTAATATTTTTTCAATTTCTTTGTCTGTCATAAATTTCAATTAATGTATCTACATCTATTTCCTGAGTTTCTTGTTGTGCATATACTTCATCAAAATATTGTGAAAAATCATAAGTTTCTTTAGGCATACTTGCTGCTTCAACAGATTTATTGGCAATATAGAATATTGAATTATTTTGAGTATCAAAACCTACTATTTTACAGAGTATTTTATATTCTTTATCATAAAACCAACCATCTTTGAATTTCTCAAATTTTTGAGTTTTTTCTTTGTACTCTTGTTTTACAAATTCTTGTTCTTTTTTATTAAGAATTTCAAGAACTTTCTCCAATGCGTTTTTCTGTACTTCAATGTTACATACAACATCTTTGTAGTATTTCTCAGCTATATACTTATGAATTAACTTCACCTGTTCTTTTGTTAATTCTAAATATCTTGCGTTATTTTCAAGCCTAAACCATAACCATTCACTTACAGTGATTGTAGTTTTGTTTTCGTTGTTTTCAATTACAAAATATTGTTTTGCGATTTTATTTTCCTTCATATCTTTCTTACTCTTGTAGTCAGTGTATATAACAAACTGGTGAGGTGTAAGTGATGAAGTTTTATATGATAAATCTGAATTTTTGATATTGAGAAATTTCTTTAAAAAATCTATATCATCTGTACTATCAACTAAGCACATTATATATTTTATTGTTTCTGGCTTCATTTTTTTAATTGTTTTTAAGTTCGTTTATTTTCTTTTGTAACATATCACAAAGTTCATAATTTTCCGCTTCTATTGCTTCATTGAGCTGTGTTTGGAATATTTCAATTTGTGATTTCTTATCTGAAAAAGTTCTATTTCCATCGCTTGCAACAACGCAAGGTAAATAAGGGTCTATAAGTTCTTGATAAGTATTTATAACTTTTCTAATTGATTTATTTATATCCTGTGTAAAATTTGTTGAGAGTATGGAAAGTGAAACATCGTTAATTAAAAAGCTATATTCTTCAAGTAATTCACCGATTACATCTATAGTATTACTTGTGATTATATACATAGACACAGTATGCTCAATTTGTATTATCACACAATTATTTTTGTATATATTGAGATTATTTAACTTTTTAACAATAGAAGTTTTTAAATCTGCATCGGTATATAATACTATATTGTATAATTTCCAGTTCATTTGTTGTTTATTATTTCTTTAAATGTTTTATTGAAATTAGGAAACTTGATTTCAAAAATTTCTTTGAATTCCTTTTGCATAAATGGATATTGTGCAACTAATCGTTTTACTATATTTTCAACTCCACTTGATTTTGTTTCATTCAAAATACATTCTGTAAGTACTTCCGCAAAATGTTGTTCAATAAATATCTTTTTTTCACCTATTTCATTTTTAACAATTTCATTATATATAATTTTCATTTGCTTTTGAAAATCTGCATGTAACTTATAGATACCTTCGGTTGTATATTTATCAAGTTTTGAAAATTCATCTATAAATTTATTTGTAATGATATTATCAAGTTCTTCATTTTGCAAGTATGAAACATGACAGTTATTCATTATTGCTTTCATTGGCATTTCAAAAGGTGCAGATTGTATGAATGCTAATTTTGCAACTTCTTCTTTAATTTCCTGTTTTATTTGTTCTTCCGTTTTCATTGTATTTACATTTTAAATTGATTTTTAAAATTAAGCAGTTTTACAACTTGCTTAGGTTGTTATGGAAATTACAATAAAGGTTTTACTTTTAGTATAAGTTCTTCATATTTTTCAATGAATTTTTCGGCAGTATTGTAGTTTTTGAAAGTTAATACTCTACGTTGATTTGAGAAACTATCAACTCTTATTTCTTCAAACTTAAAGCATATTGAGTACTTACTTTCTTCTTCATCGTACCAATCTGGAGTCCAGCCTTCATTTGCTTCATTTCTGTAGTACAATAGTTTCATTAGTGCATTGAATGCTTCTGCTTCTTCTTCTGTTGGTGCAACAAAATCTTTACCTTTGAAAGCTCCATTTGAGTGAGTATATTCTATGCTTTGAATATAAAATCTCTTGTTTGCGTTTATAGTGTCCATGATTATAATATTTATTTGTTTTTTAATTAATCAATGTCAAATGGCATATCTTGCCCGTTTTCTAAATCTACAATGAAACTATCTGCATTATAAATTTCGTTTCCTCTACCAGGTCTTGTTTCTTTAACTTTATAATTTGCTTCATAGGATAATCTTACAATTTTGTTTCCTGGTAAGATTCTAACATTTTTGAGGATTGCAAATTCAGGCGCTGAATAAATTTTATCTACCTGGCTGTAATGATTATCATACCATTCGGTAAATGATTGTTCATCAATTTTGATTTCTTTTCCAAGTTCGTGTTCGATTGCTTTTTTGAAAAATTCGATGTTTGGTAATGTGTTAATGATATATATATGTTATATTAGTTTGACAGTGCAAAATTACTACATTTATTCGTAATAAAAAAATAAAATGTAATGATTAACAAAAATTTAACTACATACATGTATGTATATTAATAAAATGTTAAAATCATACGTAAATACATTAAATATGCTCCCTAAACTATATTATAGGGAGCATAATAAAAAAACAATTTATGACCAAAAAATAAATTTTATTTTTCTAATTCAAAATCTATAAAGTACAATTTCTTTTTAGCTCTTGTAATAGCAACATATAATAGATTTTTTTCAGATATAAGTTCTTCCTTTGTTTTAGTATATTTACTTGGACAAAGATAATCATTTAATATAAATACATTATCGGCTTCTAAACCTTTAGATTTATGCATTGTCATTAATCTTATTCCAGTTTTATTGTTATCTGAAAATAATTCATTGATTACTTTTTCAACATTTTCAAGTTTGTTTCTTTTAAGTACAAATCGTATAATATCTATTTGTTCTTGAAGTTTTGCATATCTATTATGTAATAAAGGTTTTTTCACTCCTTGCTCTACAAGCTGTTGATATAAATCAGATAAAAGTTTTTCACAGTTGTTTTTTATTGTGTTTATATCTTTTCCTTTTACTATATTATATATTTGCATTACACCTTTTCCCATATCACTTCCATATATATATGCTTTCTTTTTTTCTTGAATAAGCATAAAGTATAATTGTATAAGTGGCATAGTGTTTCTACATAATACAAAATCTCCTTCTTTTATGATATTAATATCATTGAAATTTTCATACAATTCTATAACTTCACCTTCGTGGATATTTGGGTTGTCTTCTATAACATCATAAAGTTTTTTTGCTTTATCAATAATAGTTTGACCACATCTATAGGAATAATTTAAAGGTAACTGTATTGTATTTTCAGAGTTCATTAAATTATCGTAAGAACTCATATCAGCTCCAGCAAAATTGAAAATACATTGATATTTATCACCTACTGCGACAAATCTCGTCTTTTTGTGTTTTAATTTATTGATAAGTAATTGCTGACAAATATTCAAATCTTGACATTCATCTATAAATATATAATCATATTTATAAAGTTCAAAATCATAATTTATTGGCATATATATCATATCAACAAAATCAATTTCTATTTCAATTCCAGAATTTAAATGTTTTTTGTTGTATGAGAAATATTTATCAAGCAATAATTTTGCGTCTTCGGACTCTTTACCGAAAACTGGAATATTGTAATAATCAATTAATCTATCTATTTCATCATAATCTTTACAGTTATTTATGCGGTAAAAATTGACTATATCAATAAGATTGTTGATATACATAGTTAATCGTTTCTTCCTTTTATATTGAAACTCTTCCTGTATTGATTTTGCAAGTATAAAAATTTTATAATTATTTATTTTTACTTTTCCTTGTTTTTCTGCAAATATTGATTTGCAACCTAATGAATGAATTGTAGATACTTGAATTTGTTTGTTTGTTATTTTCTTACTTAATTCATCAACGATTGATTTATTAAATGCAAGAAATATTGCAGATTTTTTAGTATCTACATGTTTAAGTAATTCAAGAAGTGTTGTTGTTTTACCACTTCCAGGAACTGCTTGTATGATTATATTTTTATCTGAATTTTTAAACTCATTTATAATATTTTCTTGAAAATGTGATAGTTTCATTGTAAAACTTTTTTTGCGAAATATTCAAGATTTTTTATTGCAATATCTTGCAAATCATTATCCTGTATTATAAGTTGGATAAATTTATTAAATGAATTATCATTTAAAAATATGTTACATAATTCATCTATTTTTTGCTCATCAATTTCTGCAATTTTAATCTGAATTTTTTCATCTGTTTCCTCAATTGAATTATTTAAATTGTAGAGATTAAACTGATAATCTATTGGTGAAAGTACAATCGTTTTATTGCTTCTACGTTGTTTATTGATTTCTTTTTCATAATCATCTTTAATGTTATTTACATTATATAGATATTCAACTAAAAAAAAA
>ENA-OOPA01000016-OOPA01000016.1-human-oral-metagenome-genome-assembly--contig:-NODE-16-length-10164-cov-25.714656_pt1 | contig 10164 bp, 10 predicted proteins | sample MGYA00245290_ERZ501122 | MGnify/ENA primary metagenome ERZ501122 (study PRJEB25959, sample SAMN05335051) | human oral metagenome | host: human-associated | place: USA: California | collected...
TTTTTTTTTCTGCTTGTATCTTGTGAAGAAGACCAGAGTAAAGCTGGTGGAAAAAAGAAAACGAATTTCCCGGCACAGGTCTTTTACAATGCCAAAATCATTCAGCGTGATTCCGGGCGTATTTCTATGAGATTCAATGCGCCGCTAATCGAAAAGTATGAATTTCTTGATACCCCTTATGTAGAAACCAGAAAAGGTCTTTACATAGAGTTTATAGATCATAAGAAACCAAAAACTCCTGGCAAACTATGGGCAAACTATGCCAAAATGATAGAAAAAAAGGATTTTTATTTTGCAAAAGGTGATGTGAAAATCATCAATCCGGAGGGACAGACTTTCAAGATGCAGAGTATCTACTGGGATAAGAAAAATAAAAAAATGTATACTAAAGATACAGTATTCATTACCGATAAAGAAGGAAATATATTGATTGGTTCTCACGGTATGAAAGCTAAAGACGACTTTAGTCAATACAGCTTATACAGCAGCTTTGGAGAAGCAAACTCCGAAACTATGCCGGATATGAAAAAATAAATGAAGGATTACCACTGCATAGGTCTTATGTCCGGAACCAGTCTGGATGGATTGGATATCTGTTATGTTCAGTTTACTAAAAATCCGCAGTGGGACTTCAAAATACTCAAAAGTTGTACATTACCCTACCCTTCTGAATGGACAGAAAAGCTAAGGTCTGCTGTAAATTTATCATCAGAAGATCTTCTGGCACTGCATTCTGAATATGGCTTTTATTTAGCAAAATGTACACAAAACTTCGTTCAGGAAAATAAAATAGAGAAGCTTGATGTAATTGCTTCCCATGGGCACACTGTTTTTCATCAACCACAAAGACATTTTACCCTTCAGATTGGCGATGCAAGGGCTATAAAATATATCACCAGTAAAACTACAGTATACGATTTTCGTTCTCAGGATGTTCTGATGGGTGGAAATGGCGCTCCATTAGTGCCGATTGGTGATCATTTATTATTTTCAGAGTATTCAGCCTGCCTAAATTTAGGTGGGTTCACCAATATTTCTTACGACGAAGCAGGTAAGAGAATAGCATTTGATATTTCTCCGCTTAATGCCGTTTTAAATACTTTGTGCAATAAACTGGGGCAGGAATACGATCAGAACGGAGATATTGCCAGAAACGCAGCTATTGATGAGATTCTTCTCCAAAAGCTTAATGCCTTATCATTTTATAAACAGCCTGCACCAAAATCACTGGGTATAGAATGGGTAAATGCTGAAATTACACCTTTGCTGCAAAATGTCTCTGTTGAAACTGCTCTGGCTACATTAACCCGTCATTCTGCGGAACAAGTAGCAGCTGTGTTAAATCAGAAACAACTCAAAAATATTCTGGTTACCGGCGGCGGTGCCTACAATCACTTTTTTATAGAGTCTTTACAGGCTCTAACACCAACTCAACTAATCGTTCCGGACCAACAGACCATAGAATTCAAAGAAGCGCTGATATTCGCTTTTATGGGGCTTTTAAGGATATTGGGGGAAAATAATGTCCTGGCATCTGCGACAGGAGCTGCAAAAGATCACAGTAGCGGAATTATTGCTTAATACTTTCTTTTATTTTTAAATCCAAACTTTAACTTTGGACTTGTAATTCGAAATATCCTTCTTTTTCGGATTAAATAGCCTTACCAAGGTTTGAAATCCAGGCTAGGCTGGTTATTAAATAATAAAAAACCGAAAGAAACTTCTTCCGGTCTTTATTTCATGATTATAACGGATTACAAATCCACTACATCATCTATATTTATAAGCTTTCGATCTTATCGGTTAATGAGTTGATGAAGTTTTGAAGTGGCTTTTCAACCATCATTTTAAGAAACGGATTGAATTTTCCTTCGAATAATAATTGTACCTCAGTTTGGGTATCACTTACCGGATTCATCACCCCTCTTAGTGCAAAATCTAAAGAAGAACTTGCTGAAGCTAATACTACTCCCTGGTCTGTAACCTCCTGAATCTTAAGACCAATCTTAGGAAGACCGCTTAATTCAAAGTTAAAGCCACCTTCTTTTACTTCAAAAGTTTTAAGACTGTCCGGCATTAGCGCTTTATAGTCCTCCGGCTTTTGCAGCATTTCTTTTAATTCAGCAACCGATTTATTTACGACAACTTTTCTACCTTCTAAATTCATTATTTTTATATTTTTGTACTTAATTATAAACCCTAACAAATGTATAAAGTTTTTATCAATGAACGAAAATTATCCTTCACAAATGCTATTCAGCAAATTGATAAAAATTTAGAATTTGTGGATGTCAATACTTTTAGTATTGCTATAGACCTATTAGAGAACACTTCAACTCCTTCTGTCAATATTTATGCTGAAAATGTAGAAGAGGTTTGGAATACTTTTTCTGCCTCATTCAGAAACATCGAAGCTGCCGGTGGTGTTGTACTGAATACAAAGGATGAAATTCTTTTTATCTACCGCATGTCCAGATGGGATCTTCCGAAAGGAAAAATGGAAAAAGGAGAATCTAAAGATTTAACAGCTCTTAGAGAGGTCGAGGAGGAATGTTCTATTACAGATCTTTCTCTGGAAAAATTTCTAAGTTCTACCTATCACATGTATACAGAAAGAGATGGCAGCAAGATTTTAAAGATCACACATTGGTACAAAATGCGTCACCAAGGCAATCAGCAGCCATTACCACAGGAAATAGAAGGCATTACCAAAGCGGAATGGAAATCTCAAAGTGATATTAAAACAGAAGTTTTCCCAAATACATTCCAGAATATACGTCTGATATTGGATGAAGCACTGGATTTGGAATAACAATAAATAATGGGCAATGAATATTCATTGCCCATTATTTATTATCTACGGTTTATTTTTACAGAAGTTCTATTAATTTTTCCAAAGCAATACCTCGGGAACCTTTTAGCAGAATATTCTCGGTTGCTACAGGATTTTGTTTAAGATAATCACCGGTAAGAACTGTGCTTTCAAAAGCCAACTCAGAAATGTTGACTTCTTTGAACTTGGGACCAACGGTAATAATATTATCAAAATTTAAGCTTTCTGCCAGCGCCAATATTCTCTCGTGTTCTGTTCTGCTTTCATTACCTAACTCCAGCATATCTCCTATAATAATCGTTTTGGATCCTTTATACTGGCTGAAATTTTTAAGAGATACTTCCATACTACTTGGATTAGCGTTGTAAGTATCCAATACCAGAGTCTTTCCATCTCTTTCTACAATCTGAGAACGCATATTGGTCGGTGTATAGCTCTCTATCGCTGTTTTTATATCAGCTTCTCCTACTCCGAAATATTTACCCAAAGAGATTGCTGCGCAAATATTATTGAAGTTATACTCTCCTGTTAATTGAGAAAGTGCTTTCTGATCATTAAACAAAATACCAATTCTGTTGTTTTCTGTAAACATCTGAAACTGGTAATCGGAAACTTCAGTGCCAAAAGTTATTTTTTTACTGTAAGCAGCTGTTTTTTCTTCCTGTATAGCATCTGCCTGATTAACCAGAATAGTTTTATCATTGGCTTTTAGATAATCGTATAACTCCGATTTCCCTTTAATTACGCCTTCAAAACCTCCGAAACCTTCTAAATGCGCTTTACCAAAATTGGTGATATAACCATAATCTGGTTGGGCAATACCACAAAGCAGTTCAATCTCCTTTTGATGGTTAGCTCCCATTTCTACTACAGCTATTTCATGTCCTGGCTGAATGGATAAAAGCGTTAATGGAACTCCTATATGATTATTCAGGTTTCCCTGTGTATACTGAACACTGTATTTCTGAACCAAAACAGCGTGAATAAGTTCTTTTGTTGTTGTTTTGCCATTACTCCCCGTTAATCCGACAATCGGAATCTGCAGATGTCTACGGTGTTCTTTTGCTAAATCCTGTAATGTCTGAATTGTAGACGGAAAGCAAAAAATATTATTTTCCGGATTATTAAAATCAGGATTCTCAATTATTACAGCTATAGCACCTTTCATTATGGCCTCCTCAGCCTGTGTTGCCGCATCAAAACTTTCACCTGAAAAAGCAAAAAACAAATCTCCTTTTTCAATCTTTCTGGAATCTATTACGACCTTATTGCAGGTTTTATAAATAGCGTATAACTGTTCAATATTCATGGCTTCAAAATTATAAAAAAGAAATAAAATATTGGGCAACCAAAGCAAAAGTATTGCTTCTAAAAGTCTACATTTTTTCTAAAAATTCAATATAAGGTGGAATACTTTTCTCAATCCATTCCGGAGATGCATTCCGTTCAATCCCATAATATGCATACAATGGTTTATAATCGGCTTTAATATATTTAAAAGTGAGCTCAAATGGTGTTGTCAGTTCCTTAAGCGTATAATTGTAGATGCCTTCTTTAGAGTATTCTTCTTCATCAATTCCTACGCTGATTGCCAAGGCAACCTTCTTCTCTGCAAATTTATACCCGCTTTTACTGCCATAAGCCCAGCCGTATACCAATACATCGTCTAACCATTTCTTCAATAAAGGCGGAGTACTGAACCAATAAAACGGAAATTGAAAAACAATTTTATCATAGGCTTCTATAAGCATTTGTTCCCTTTCAATGTTTAACTTCTCATCCGGATAAGCTTTATATAAGTCATGTATATCGTACTGATCAGGATATTTTTGCAGCTCTTCTATCCATCGCTTATTAATTACTGATTTTTCGATATCAGGATGAACCAGAATCACTAATGTCTTTTCTTCTTTTTTCATATTAAAACTAGAATTATATTGAACAAAAGTATTTACAAAACCCTTAATTCACTATATTGTACACCCATTGTAAGGTCCTATAAAAAATGTAAGTGATGACAAAAATTAAAGACACTTCAACAAATTTTGCCAATAAAAAAGCCCTGGCTGAAGAATGTCAGGAAGTATATGCAGTTAATATTATTGGCGGACAGTGGACTCTCGCCATTTGCTGTTACCTCATAAACGGAAAACTACGTTTTAGTGAGCTAAAACAATGCCTTCCCAATATTACAGAAAGAATGCTGGCACTGGAATTGAAAAAACTGATTGAGCATAAAATAATTCAAAAGTTTGTATATGCTGAAGTGCCTGCACGGGTAGAATATGAAATGACTCCTATAGGCTATAAGCTTCATAATATTATAAAAGAATTAGGCACATGGGGTAATGAACATCAAGAATTAACAGGAAGCAATAAATTTAATTGAAGATGATTTAACAAAAAAATCATATTACCCCGTCATAATCGCTTTCATTCTTATACCAGCTTTGCTAAATTTGCAAAATGAACCGAATCGCCGAATTGAAAAAATTCATGACCAGCCAGTATATCTATTATGGCATCAGAATGACCTTTGCAGTAGTAGTTCCCTGCATTATTATGGCCTACTATGGTATTCTGGCTGAATACTTTGCTTTCCCGCTTGGTACCATGCTGATGACAAATATGGACCAACCCGGCCCTTTTGTAAGACGCCGGAATACTTTTATTATCGGGATTGTATCTTTTTTCATCGTATCACTGGCTATTGGGCTTACCTATCAATACCCCGTTATTGTTGCCGGAGAAATTATCCTCTTTGGGATGTTCTTTTCTCTTATTGGTATTTATGGTACCCGACTTTCAGCAATGGGATCCTTAACACTTGTGGTATTCGCAATACTCATCGATGGGCATTTTGGCGGTGGAAAAGTTATTCAGACTTCGGTTACGCTTACTTTGGGGGGCTTATGGGCTTTTCTCCTGTTTTTTATACTATCTAAAATTCAGCCCTATATATTGGTTAAACAGATTCTGGGAGAAAACTTTATAGAACTGGGGAATTTTATCCGGATCAAATCTAAATTTTACCGAACAAAGCCTGATTTTGATGCACTTTTTCATGAAATGATGTCTTCGCAGATCAAATTGAAAGAACATCATGAAGATCTGCGTGAAATACTGTTTACTACCCGGACATATGTTAACGAATCCACGACTACCAGCCGTATTATTATGCTGATGTTTCTGGAGAGTATAGATCTTTTTGAGCAGATACTTACTTCTCAGCAGGATTATAAAACCATGCATGAAAAGTTTGACGATAAAAATATTCTCCCTTCTATTCATCGTTATATTGAGATTATTTCATCTGAACTTATCAATATTGGTATAGCAGTACAGGCTAATCAGAAAGCTTTTCCTATTGCCAATCTCGACAAAGAACTGATGAAATGCTATCAGCTGTATTATGACCTTCGTAATACAGAAATGAATCATGAGAATTTTCAGGACTTTATGATGCTTCGTCAGATCCTGATGAACCTTAGTGAAATTACTAAAAAAGTAAAAACTGTTTACCGTGCATCGGGCTATGACGAGAAGCTGGCCAAAAGTTTATCTTTTGGTCTGGACTTTGAAAAATTTGCGCCTAAGACTGAAAAGATCAATCTGAAGCTGCTGAAATTTAACTTGTCTTTAAAATCAGCCCACTTCAGACACGCCTTGCGTATAACCATTGCATTGCTCATCGGCTATATTGTTTCGTTGGTCACATTCGTACAAATCGGGCATTCTTACTGGATTCTGATCACGATACTGGCAATACAAAAACCTGCATTCAGCATTACCAAATCCCGAAACCTGCTAAGGCTTGGCGGAACACTGGCTGGTGCTACGCTCAGTTTTGCAATTTTATACTATATCAGTAATACAACTGTACTCTTTATTATCCTTTTAGTTAGTATGGTATTGTGCTATACTTTCCTTAAAAAGAAATACATGACTGCTATTTTCTTTATGACAATCTATGTATTTATGTCCTTTAATTTCCTTTCACCAGGAAACTTTCAGGTAATCTTTGCAGACCGTATTATTGATACCCTTATTGGTGGTGCGATTAGCTTTTTAGTTTCTTATTTTGTATTTCCGGTATGGGAAAGAACACAGAATAAATCCTATGTTATCGACGCTATTAATGGCAACAAAGCCTACTTTAAGATTGTCTGTGAAATGATTACAGAAAAAGATGTGAACATCACTCAGGACTTCAAAGAAATAAGAAAAGATGCTATTATTGCACTGGCCAATCTCTCGGATAACTTCCAGAGAATGTTATCTGACCCCAAATTCCAGCAGCATTTAAGAATAAAACGCATTCACCAGTTTGTCAATACCAGCCATCTTCTCACAGCATATATTGCTTCGCTTTCTATGTATGCTCAGAAAAACGATACTTTCGCTGAAGTGGATCTGAAAAACTGGAGGAAGAAGATTATGCTGGAATTTACTAAAATGCAGCTTCTGTTAAATGTAGAAGGTATTACTGCAGATAGTCTGAAAGAATTCGAAGATTATCAGGAGCCTTCCGACAAAATAGAAACCTTACTGGAAAAACGCCGTCGTGAGATTATGGAAAAAGAAGTTCCTTTTATTTCCAATCCGGAAAAAATAAGCAGATTAACAGAGCTAAAAAGCATGAACGAGCTTCTGGCTCTTATCAATAACGTAACGGAAGAACAGGTAAAAGTGATTGAAAGATTCCTTCGGAATCAGGATTCCACAACTATGGAAAAAAAGAAATCATCAAATCTCTTCAGTTGGGCCCAAAAGTAATCGGAGAAAGTATCATCATACACCTTACACTTTACATTATCCAGATGGTGTAATTGAAAAGCTTCAACTTCATAATTCTTTTTCAGAGACCAGAATTTGGAGTGATGCAACTTGTAAAGAGATTCTTTTACACACCATATCGCTGTAAGGTATTCTTTTTCCTCTTCAGGCACTATAAAAGAAGATTCGTTTAGGGTAAATTTGTGCTTTATTTTCACAATTTTATCCTTTACCATTTCCAGATCTATTCCTACTTTTTTATCCGAAATAGCAATAGCTGCTAGAGGAAAAGAATGACTTATTGATATTTCTTTATCAGCAGGCATCAGATAAGGTTCTCCATTCTCTTTATACAGTATTTTATGCTCTGGTAAAAGCTGCTTCAGCATTTTGCGGACCATCAGCACTTCTGCTATTTTTTTAGGATGATAATGGGTAACCTTTTCATAATTTTCAGGCTCCAGAAGTTCCTGTGGGTTCAGTTCTTCACTCTCATCATACTTCCATACCCATACAACGGCTTTATTATCGGAGAAATTATGGTACAACGGCATATTTTGCTAATAGGATTATAGATTGTAAATTTGCAAAAATATATTAATTCAAATTAATGGAAACTAAAACACAATACGTTCCTTACAAAGTTAAGGATATTTCTCTTGCTGAATGGGGAAGAAAAGAGATAGAACTAGCTGAGGCAGAGATGCCTGGTCTTATGGCTATCCGTGAAGAATATGGTCCACAGCAGCCTTTAAAAGGTGCTCGTATCGCAGGATGTCTTCACATGACAATCCAGACAGCTGTTCTTATCGAGACTTTAGTTGCTCTTGGAGCTGACGTTACATGGTCTTCTTGTAACATCTTCTCTACTCAGGATCATGCTGCTGCTGCTATTGCTGCTGCCGGAATTCCTGTATATGCATGGAAAGGTATGAACGAAGAGGAATTCGACTGGTGTATCGAACAGACTCTTTTCTTCGGAGAAGACAGACAGCCACTAAACATGATCCTTGATGATGGTGGTGACCTTACCAATATGGTTTTCGACAAATACCCTGAATTAACAAAAGACATCAAAGGACTTTCTGAAGAAACAACTACAGGAGTTCACAGATTATACGAAAGAATGCAGAATGGTACATTAGTAATGCCTGCAATCAACGTAAATGATTCTGTTACCAAGTCTAAATTCGATAACAAATACGGATGTCGTGAATCTGCAGTAGATGCTATCAGAAGAGCAACAGACGTTATGCTTGCTGGTAAGCGTGTTGTAGTTTGTGGTTTTGGAGATGTAGGTAAAGGTACTGCAGCTTCTTTCAGAGGTGCAGGTTCTATCGTTACTGTAACTGAAATTGATCCAATCTGTGCATTACAGGCTGCAATGGAAGGTTACGAAGTAAAACAACTGGATACAGTTGTAGACAATGCTGATATTATTATTACAACTACTGGTAACTTCGGTATTGTAAGAGGTGAGCATTTCGAAAAAATGAAAGATAAAACTATAGTATGTAACATCGGTCACTTCGATAACGAAATCGATATGGCATGGTTAAACAAAAACCATGGTGCTACTAAAGTAGAAATCAAACCTCAGGTTGATAAATACAACGTTAATGGCAATGATATCATTATCCTTGCTGAAGGACGTTTGGTAAACCTTGGTTGCGCTACTGGCCACCCTTCATTTGTAATGTCTAACTCTTTCTCTAACCAGACATTAGCTCAGATTGAACTTTGGGTACATTCTGACAAATATGAAAACAAAGTATATACTTTACCTAAGCACTTAGATGAAAAGGTAGCTGCACTTCACCTTAAGAAATTAGGTGTAGAGCTTGAAACACTTTCTGAAGAGCAGGCTAAATATATCGGTGTAACTGTAGATGGACCTTTCAAACCAGATTACTACAGATACTAAGATATGTAATACTAAAACAATTATAAAAAAACTCCCGGAATATTCCGGGAGTTTTTTATTTTTATTATCCTGTTCAGAAGGAATTCTGTAATACAATTATAAATATATAAAAACTATAATCAGGATTATGAAAACATCACGTTTAGAGGCGTTTAGTGACGGCGTTATTGCCATTATTATAACGATTATGGTTCTGGAGCTAAAAGTTCCTGATACCACTAGCTGGTCTGCTTTATACAGTTTACTGCCTAAATTTATCTGTTATATCCTCAGCTTTATCTATGTTGGTATCTACTGGAACAATCACCACCATATGTTGCATTATTGTACCTGTACTAATGGCAGAATTATGTGGAGTAATCTGTTTTTTCTATTTTGGCTGTCCCTTATGCCATTTGCTACTGCCTGGATGGGAGAACACCACTTTGATAAAAACACAACCATTACCTACGGCATCCTCCTGATACTTGTCGCTATAGGCTATACGATACTTTCCTATCAAATCTTCTATTAATTCATTCAGCAGTATAGATTTTGCTGTAGAATTTGGTAAGAGAGGAACTGTTCAAAATAATCTTGTACAGCAAGGATTTATCAACTTCAAAATTGGATTTAATTTTGCAGACCGTTG
>ENA-OOPA01000018-OOPA01000018.1-human-oral-metagenome-genome-assembly--contig:-NODE-18-length-9734-cov-15.712605_pt1 | contig 9734 bp, 6 predicted proteins | sample MGYA00245290_ERZ501122 | MGnify/ENA primary metagenome ERZ501122 (study PRJEB25959, sample SAMN05335051) | human oral metagenome | host: human-associated | place: USA: California | collected 2014-05-19...
AAAAAAAAAGTTTGCAAGATGAATTAAGAGACTTCGTTATAAGATGGAACAATCAATATCCATTTGATTATGAGTATAGATTGAAATATAATATCCCTTTTGGAAGTCCTGAGCATAGGGCTTCCAATTTTTTATTAATGGCTACAGATTTAGCTGAAACGAAGTTAATAAACGAATATTTTCAACAATTGCAAGATAAAGAAAATGAAGTAGGTGAATATAAGTCTTCAAAAATGAAACAATCTGAAATAGATGAAGATTTTGAAAATTTAGATTTATCACAATTTAATGATTAAATATGTCAAGTAGAAACACGCGAATAGATATACAAGTAAATACACAGCAAGCGAGAAATAATTTACGTGAACTCGCTCAAGAAACAGCGCGTGTAAATAACATTCAAGATACTAATAATAGTCAAAGTAATTCTCAACAACAACCTCAAAATAGAAGTCTTGAAAATCAAAGAATTGAAATAAATAGACAAGCAGATGAATTACGTAGAGACTCAACTCAACGTCTTGATAATAGAATGGTGGGTGCAGAGCATAGATATAGCTCTATGCTTGAAAAAGATAGCTCAGATGAAGGTAGAAAGAAAGCAGATGAATATTTAGATAATGCAATAACAAGGGCTATTGAAGAACATGAGGAAGAACAAAGACAAATTTCTGAAAAGACAAATGAATTACTTGAACGATTAGTACAAAATCAAGAGCAACAACAAAACGAAGAAACAATATCGCGTCAAAGAGATAGCAGCGAATACGATAATGATGAAATTTTAAGAAGGCAGGCAGAAGAAAGAAATGGCGGTAGAAATTTACCAGCAACTACAGAACAAGAAAATTCTTCTAATAGAGGAGGTTTAGGCGGTGGAAGTGATGATTTTGGTACTGGATTATCAAATACTGTAATACGAGGCGCTGGTGCTGCAAGTTCAGTTATGAATACTGGAGATGTTATACAAGGCGGTCTTAGTATGGTTGGTGGTCTTGGCCCGTGGGGAGCCGCCGCTGCTGCTATCGGTGCTTCAATATATGGCGCAGTTAAACTTATAAATGGTAGAGAAAATGAAATAAATGGTTTAACACATTTACGTGCATTAGGCGATAGAGATGTTATTAATGAAAATATCCAACAGAATGACCAAATAATAATGCACGGTATGAGTGTTGGAGATTATTTAAATAAACGCGCAGAATTTGCTCGTACTTCAGGTAGATATGAAGCTGCTTCTTCTGAAAATGTTATAAACGTAACTATGCTTGAAAGAGGTTTTGGTATTGAAGGTATAGCTGGTATGTCAGCATTTGAAAGACAGGACTCAAAAGGTAATTTAACAGCTGATAATATTTTGAAGATGTTAAACGTACTTACCGAAATAAAGGAAAGTGGTTTATCTAACGATAATTTCATACTTGCCAACGAAAAAGCTCAAACATTTAACGCATTATATTCCGATTTTGCTGGTAGAGGTGATAAAGTAAATGCAGATAGCGTTATAAGTCTAATGGCTGCATTCAATAGTCTGGGAGGTGCTGGTTCAGACCACCGTTCAACTAATTTTATACAAGGTACATTAGGCGCAATGAGGGAAGGTGGCGATGATAATATGATGGCTTTGAAATATCAGTTTGCTTTAGATGCAAGACCTGATTTAGCAAATTCACAAGCTGGGCTTGCAAGAATAGTAGAACAAGGAACTGACCCAAGATATTGGCGTTCAACACTTAAAGGTTTAAAAAATATTGCTGGAAATAATTCCGATATGGAATATTTTCTTTATAAACAATTTTTTGGTAGCAATTTAACAGCAGATATGCGCGACCAACTTGTTCAAGCAGGTGCTAATCCTGATTTTCTCAGTAGGCTTGTTGGTAATAATAGTGTAGGGCCAAATAATGAATATACACAAACATACGATAAAGCAAGAGAAATGTCGTATGATAAAACACGATTTACAGAACAATTAAGCGGTGAGTTTAAGAAACTTATAAGCGATGCACTTATGGAGTTGAAATCAATCAATAAAAATACTACACCAGCTACAATAAAATTTGCTGATAAAAATAATACTATAACAGGTAATGTCAATTAATAAAGCGCAATATACAATAATTCACTATAGTGATAGAAATATCAAATCTCTTAAAGAGTTGTTTGATAAAGAAAAGATAGTGAATATAAATTATAAGGACTTTTTAAATATGGAGTCGCCTTATAATAATATAAAAAATAGAGAAGCGCTATTTACAGCATATACAGAACAGCAAAAAAATGATTTAGGTTTAAATTCAGCAGATGACATAAAAGAAACAACTGAAATACACCCGCCAGCTACATTATATATAACTAAAAGTAATGTAAAAACTTTTTTAATATCAAACGAGCAGAAATTTGTTAAAGAAGAAGATTATAATTCGTTTGTAGGTAAAGAGGTAAGCAAAATATTAAACAATCCAGAATTTCGTAAAGATGAGGTTATAAAAGGCTATCCAGAAATTTCTTGTTATGTATGGTGTAAAGCACTTCACGATTTAAGAATTAATTCAAAAGGTGAAGATGAAGTTGTTATCGGTAAAATAATAAATTTATCAAAATTTATTCAGAATGCAAAAATAAATGTATCGCCAACTGGCGGAAATTTTTCAATTGAATTACCGAGCATACCAGCTGAGGAATTTTACGAATTATCGGATAATGAAAGAGCATATAAAAGTTGGGATTATAATAGAAAAGATATAATACATACAGATAATTCACTTGTTGTAAAAACTCAACTACATAAGAGTTTGGATAGGGTAAGTGGAGTGACTGTAGGTTCAAGTAGTAGAGATATACAAGAAATTAGAACAGTACAATTTCCAATGGTTGCTATAAGTACTAACGATATAGTATTTATAAAGTTTGAAAAGTTGGAGATTGAAACGCAAGATATAGTAAAATCTTTTGAATTACATGAGTCGCAGTTACCAGGTAATGTATTTGATATGATAGGTTTGATTGATAACGTTACCGTATCAACTTCATATAATAATATATCAATAACATTACAAGGCCGCGATATAATGAAACTTATACTTGATGATGGTTCGTTTTTCTTTTATAATTCATATACAAACCCTTCATCTAAAGATGGTATATTTATGAATGAAACTGAGGGAAACGGAGATGTATCATCTGTATTAAACGTAGCATTAAAAGATGGTTGGAGTACAGCTGGAAGATTTTTTGGAGATGGTCGACGTGGCGGTACTGGTATAGTAATGGGTTTTTTTAATCCATCTATGAGAACAATAAAAAATATAATTGATACAGTAATACGTCAATTAGCAAATATACAGATTTGTCCAGATAGTTTGTTTGATTATTATGGCGATAGACGTTCAAGATATTTGTTTGAGTCCAAAAATAAACAAGCTAATAAATCGGAAACAAAAACTTCTGAAGAAGCAATTGCAGTTAAAGAAGTAGAAAATAAAGAAAATCAAAATGAGTAGTATAGACGGTATAGTATTTCAGGTGGCTATTATTGAACGAAAATATCTTTATAATGTTTCTGATATTTTTGGTAATAGACCTTGGCGTGGTAAAAGGGATATACAAAAATCAAATAAAAAGTTTCATAATGGTATTGATATAAGTACAAGAGGTGTTCAAGGTATAAAATGCTATACGCCTTATGACGGAGTTATCACTGCTGTTAATTTTGATGAATATGTACCGAGTGGAATATATGTAACTGTAGATGTTGGAGATGGTATAACATTATCCTATTGCCATTTAAGTAGTGTTGTTGTAACTAAAGGACAAAAAGTAGTAAAAGGGCAGCATATATGTAATACAGGTAATACTGGTCATTATAAAGATAGTAGCGGTAAATGGGTTAATTCATCAACAGGGCCTCATTTGCATTTAACAATAAAAAAGAATGGACAAGCTGTTGACCCAGCGCCGTTTCTTTATGGCTATAAATTAAAAGATGTAAAATCAAAATTTAATTATAGTGAAGCATATATCACACCAGATTATTCAGTAAGGTTTAAAAAATTATCAATTGAGGATACAGATATAAAAATTGATAATTTAAAAATAAATCCAATTCAAGCAAAAAATGCAGAACGAATAGTTGAATTATGTAAGATATTAGGAGCAAAAAGAGAAGACGCTGTAAGGGCTATAACATGTTCAATCGCTGAGTCAAAACTCATACATGCTATACATCACGCAGCAGATGCTTATGGGCCAGAAAAATGGGGGTTATATGGTTTTGGCTCTTGGAGAGGTAAACCTGAAGAATTGCAAGATGTTGATTATTCAACAAGATTATTTCTTGTTGGTAAAAATGGTGATTTACGGGGAATGATGAATGTTGATAAAGGTTTAACCGTATCACAATCTATTCGTAAAGTACTCGGTACAGAAAATAAAACATCTTATGACCCAGTAAATCAAGCGTATAGAGATTATGAGCCAGTTGCGCGTGAAATAGTTAATTACTTATGGGTTGAGGAAGTAAAATCGCAAATTGATGTTTATGCTACAGAAATACAAAATACAACTGAAGTAGTAACTCTTGAGTCAAAACTTGCACCCGGTATATGGCAAATAGTTAAAGTACTTATTGATAGTGAAGTAAAAGACAAATTGGTTAATGATAGTTCAATAGCTTTTACACAAGGAAGTTTGTATAATTTCTTTCAAAAAATATGCCAACCGCCATTTGTTGAATTTTTTGGTGATACGTATGGTGACCAATATTATTTTATTGTTCGCAAACCGCCATTTACAAGAAAATCATTTTTATCATTAAAAACAACTGAAATTTCAGATACAGATGTAATTAATGATAGTTTATCTTGGAGTAGTAACGAGATTTATTCTTGGTATCAATTAACTCCTAATAGTAATTATATTGGAATGAATACAGCACATTTTGGTTATATTAAAGCCGTATATTTTCCAGAATATGCTGAAATTTGGGGGTCAAGACCTTTATCTGTTACTTCAAATTATATTACTTTCTTGAAATCATCTGAAGAAGATATAAATAAAAAAGCATTACAAGATTTAAGATATATAATTGATATAAATTCATATTTGCCATTTACAAGAAGTGGTACTATAACTATACACGGTAATAGAACGATAAAAAGAGGTACAAAAATTTATTATAAACCTACAGACGAATATTATTATGTGGATTCCGTTTCAAACGATTTTTCAGTATCTAATGGCGTTATAGAGCGTACAACAACTTTGAATGTTTCGAGAGGTATGGTTTCTCAATATGTAGAAAACGAAATAAAAGATAGAAATTCTTTGTCTTATTTCAATCTTATAAATTACGGTCAATTCAATGAAAATCAAAATAACATAAACAAACTTTCAAAAGATTATGAGCAGGTAAATATAGATAACATTGTTGCATATTTTAGTATTGATAAAGATATATTTAGTGAAGATGACGAGCTTTCTTTAAACATGAATGATTTAAAAAATAATGAAGTAAATGTAACTAAAGAAATAATCAGTGATAATTTTGCAAATTGTAAAAAAATAGCAGAACAAGCTCATAATTACAAAAATGTTAATTTTGTGTTGATTGGTGCTACTGATTATCACGCAAATCAAAGTTATAATAAGCAATTAGGCAAACGTAGAGCTGAAACAATATTATCAATTATATGCGATTATTATAGAACTTTATATAATAAATCTGAAAATGAAATTAAACAATTTAAAAAACGATTTGAGATAAAAAGTGAAGGTGAAATTAATTCAGGTAATGCTTTAACATCTACACCTCAAAGTAGATTATTTGACAGATGTGTTAAAATATATACAGTTAAAGAATATCTTGAAAAAGAAAATATAAATAAATTTGAGCAGGTAACTGATATAAAAGATGGTAGTTGGGGTGTAAATAAAAATGTGTTTATGTTTTTCCTCCAGCGAAAGCAATTTATGTAATATGAATATAAATCAAACAATAAAACCAATCGGCGTACCTTCATTAGGTGTTACATCTGGAATAGGATACATAACAATTCCAATTGATGAAACTATTGATAGACAGCAATTTATTAACGATTGTTATAGAACACATAAAGTAACAATACTTGGTGGCTATAACGCTGGTATATTTTACGATGTTGCAATTGATAAAAATGTTATAAAGGAAATAAAATTTCCAGAACATGCTGGCGATAAAGGTTCTGCTGTTGTTTGGATAAACATACCAATATTTGAAAAGATAGTAGTTATTGCAATATTAAAAGACGAAGATGATTATGATTATAATGAAGAAAATAGTTTAATAATACATAGAGAGTCTGAAAATAATTCAATAACATCTCAAATATTATCACAGACAGGACAGGTAAATTTTTCTATGATGTCACAGAATAACGATAATTCAGTTGATGTTAATATAGTAAATAATTTAAACACGTCAAAATTAAATGTTTATGTAAAAGGAGAAGTAAATATCCACGCTTCTGAAAAAATAAACATACAAACCGATAAAGAATTAATCTTAAACGTAAAAAATTCAAAAAGCGAAGATAAAGTAATTATTAAATATCTTGCTGAAAATGGTTTTAGTTATATAGATGAATTTAAAAACGAAATAAATTGTAAAGATAAACTTGTTGAAGTTAAATCGGAGCAAATAAATCATAATAAAGGAAGCGAACCTATGGTTTTAGGAAATACTCTTGTTGATATACTTTCAGATTTAATAGATGAAATAAACAATATAGTAGTACCAACAAACGTGGGGCCAAGTGGTAATCCTTTAAATAAAATAAATTTTGAAAGAATAAAAAATAAACTTGATACTATAAAAAGTAAAATATCAAATTTAGACTGATATGCCGCTTATAAAAGAAAAGTTGTATGAAAATATTATGAGAATTGTAATATACCCAAATTCTCAGCGAGATGCAGCAATTAGATGGTCTAATGCATTAGACGATTATTGTAATGATTTATTATTTCCTTCAACTACACATCAGCAAGCAAAAAGCGCTTTTATAAGTATGTTTATGACTATGAATTATAATACAGACGGTAGAATAATATTTCAAAATTGTTTTAATGTATATGCAGCAGCACTTGCTCCAGGTATGCTACCTGGGACACAAATGCCAAATTTATTTCAAGCATCTGTACCGCCTGTAAATATAAATCTTTTCCCTTATTATAATTTCTGTTACAATAACGCAAGTAATATGGAAGAATGTATAAAGAAACTTGTAGATATTGTTCACCCGTGGTTTTTAACAGGTTTATTAACTTATTCATATACACCTTACGCAACTATTAATTGGCAATAATATGGAATTTTCAGCACTTTCAAATGATATAGGTAAAGTAGTAAAAGGAACTTTTTCAAACGCTACAAGAGCACTTTTAAATAGTTTATATCCAGATGAGTTTGAGTATTATTTATTTACACTTGAACTCATGAATTCAGATGGTAAATTACTTGATAATTTATTATTTCCTGTTATGCCAACGTCTATAAATGAAAGCAGATTATCTCTTGTTAATGTAAAAAAGACAAATTCTGCTGTTGTTTCGTTGATAAATAATACATTTGCACCAACAAGTATATCAATAAACGGTACTTTTGGTAAAAAAATACGTATTCTTTTAGGCAACAAACAGGAAAATGCTACAGCTTTTAGTAGTACATTAAAATCAAAAACAAACGATAACGAATTAAACACTACAATAAAAACAGGTTATGGTGTTACTAAACTTCTTGAAAGTATATTAAAGAAATCACAGAAAAATAAAGATTATTTATTATTTTTGTATAATCATTCGTTTAATGCTAATTACCTTGTTGAATGCGAAGATATGTCATTTTCACAGAGTATGGAAAATAATATGTTTTGGAATTATCAATTGACATTTAAAACACTTGCAAAAGCTGAAGATGTATATCCAACAGGAAAAGAAGGTTATAAAAATTCTATAAAACATCAATTAACATATTCTGTTTTGAACAATACAATATTTCAGCTTGAAAGGGCGTTAAATAAGTTTAAAGCGGAACGTAACGAATTATCCAGTAAATTATTTTAAATAATGAAAAAAATAGCGCAGAAATTTACAGATATAACTAAATTTGATGTTAGCAAGTATTTTGCAGACTGTAGCGATTTTTTTAAAAATGATTATTTAAAAATTGCAGGTTTTTATAGTGGTAAAGAAGAACAGTTAGATGAAAATTCATTTGATATTGATTTTGTCCAATTATTACCATCGTACGTAAATATAATAGTCAAACCATTATGTTTGTTTATAGTATTCTGTTTAATAAAATTTATAGTTTGCTGGTCTATTTCAAAAAGTACTACATTATCTGCGTTTGAAACGTATTTTTCACATATTATAAACTTTTTATTGTCTTCTAATTGTATATCACCTTCTATTTGAATAATAAACCTATTACCATTAATACAGTTTGAATCATCAAATCTTTTATCTTCAAGTGTAATAAAAGTATCTGCATTAATTGTTAATCTATTACAATGAAAAATTTGCGTTTGTCTATTTTTACCTACTACAAGTTTTGTAAGTACATTTGTATTATTAAGCTGAGTATGTTCTACACCTATTAAATCTCCAGACATAAGACCGTCAATAATATTTCTAAACAAACGTGTGTTTGGTGTAATTGTTATAAAACCAGCGTTATAACTTGATGTATAAGGAACAAGCTGTCTATCTGAAAGTAATGTCTTTAACGAACCATTTTGGTCAAAAGATTGCTCGTTATAATAACCTATCGAATCGCTTGGAAACTGTACCCAACCTGTTGAAAGTTTATAATTTTTGTATCTATATTTAAAATTATATTTATGCGGGTTATTACTATCAACTACTCTAACATAACATTTACCTTTAAGTTGTAATATTGGAAATGTAAATATTTCAGTTGCTACGTGATTTAAACCAGCAGATATAGGATAAGTAGCTTCTATTTGTATTTCTTCAGCATTAGGAACTATAATAAACGTATCATCTTGTTTAAATTTTAAAGTATTTAAAACATCTACACTTAATAATATCTGCGAACCATTTTTTATACTATTATTAATTGTTATATAACTACCTGTTATTGTTGAATATAACAACCAACCGTCAAAAAAACCATCTGAAAACTGCGATATATTATTTTCTTTTAATATACCTCCAGCTCCAACTACAACTGCTATTTGATTATTTTTTGTATCAAAAGTAAATTGTTTTACTTCATAACCCCAACAAATTGTTACTTCGTTTCTATCTCTTGGTGTAACATCTATATCCCATTTAATAGTTTCAACACCTATAATAGGGTTATATGTATAATTTTTTAAATATTTTAAATCATATTCCGCTTCTGTACCCCACCATTGATAACGTCTATCTTCAATAACTATAGTACCGTTACTATTTTTTACTATTCCAAGAATAAATTCTACATCGTCACCAACAATATTACCTAATTGATTTTGATTTACTTGCTTTATAAGTATTTCAACCGAATCGTATTCGTAAATATAAAATTTATCTATTGGTGCTTGATAACCTGGCGTAAATGTACCACCAACTTTATATTGTAAATCTGTTTCATCTACAAACTCGCCAATAAGTTGAGCTTCTGTTTGAGAAATTACTTGCTGTACTTCATAATTATATACATTACCTTTTTTAGAGTCCTCAAACTTTAC
>ENA-OOPA01000019-OOPA01000019.1-human-oral-metagenome-genome-assembly--contig:-NODE-19-length-9612-cov-6.288772_pt1 | contig 9612 bp, 13 predicted proteins | sample MGYA00245290_ERZ501122 | MGnify/ENA primary metagenome ERZ501122 (study PRJEB25959, sample SAMN05335051) | human oral metagenome | host: human-associated | place: USA: California | collected 2014-05-19...
TTTTTTTTTACTATTCATCATTTAACGCTCTTAATTCTTTATTAATTTCGTTATACCAAGGAAAATATTGCTCCTTATAAGATTTTACAATTTTACGCGCTGTAGCAGCGTCTATCTCAGTGTATGATTTTACTTTTAAAGTATTTTTTATTTCTGGTACAAGTACAGAGAATGTAGCTATCGAATCTGCTATATCAAGTATCTCATTGGCAGTTATCGTATTCATACGAACAAGGTCACCGTAAGTACCATTTGTTAAAGCAGATTTTAGACTTTCAATATCTAACAACTGTCCTACATTTGGAAATTTGATTGTATAATCAACTCCAAGTATATTTATTTTAATTGATTTTTCCATTTGCTAAATGTTTATTTTATGTATTAAAAAGTATTGGTGTGGTATATTCAAAATCACTATCTTTACCAGATATTTGTCCTTCTTGAATATCAAACCCTTCCCTTGTGATAAAGCAACCGCGAACTGAAGCAAATATTTCAAGACGTGAAGGAATAATACCAGTAACAGGGTCTGGGTCTGCTGCTTTAACTTTTCTCATAATATCAACCTGCAAACCATTTTCCTGCAATAAAACTGTATCAACAAATTCTTCAAGTGTATTTACTTTTCGTACAATTGCATTAGGTAGTGCAGATTTATCAAAAGTTACATTATAAAAACCACAGTTCAAAGTACCAGACCATTCAAGAGCTGGTAATTCATCTGGTGTTAATTGACCAAGACCTGAAACCCTACCTCTTCGTATAGTTTCCTGAACTCGTATATTTTTCATTTTTCCTACAGCGATACCATTAACTTTAATAACAGCCAATGGCGCTGTAATTACTCTTGTATTACTCATTTTCTATTTTTTTAGTTGTTCTGAAGTTATACCTTGTTTAACAAATTTTACTTTTTTATTCTTACATGCTTCCTTAGCAACTTCAAGTGCTTTTAATGCTTGCTTTCTTTGCTTCTGTATTGTATTTTCTGTTAAACAATTATTTGATGTGTTTCCTTTCATATTTATATATTATGCAGATAAACTACTTTCAATCATAAATCCAGTAACAAACAATTTATTAACTGGTGAATTAGCAACAAAACTATATGAAATTTCATAATAATCTTGTTTTTGAACTACTGAAACATTTTCAAATCGTATAATAAGATTATCATTAGCACGTGTTGCTGTTTTAAACGTTAAATAACCTTCAACAAATGATTTTATATCTGCTGGTGAAGCTGTATTTAAATTTTGACCAATAAACAAAGGTCGCATGTTTAAAATAAGTTCTTTATTTAACTGCTCAGCAATACGCATAATTGAAATTTCATGTGAAGTACCGTCTGCATTATACAACTGTGTATTTTTTTGCAGTGTATTAATAGCTTGATTAATAACAAAACCTAAATTTGGTACAAATCTATTATGTAGCACACCAGCTTGTAACGCTTTTTCACGTTGTGGTTGTGTAAGTTGGTGGTTCCATTTTTTAATTTTCAAAGTCTTAAATGTCGCTGATGTTTGAGGTTGCAAACCAGCAATTCTACCACAAACTGCCGCAGCGTGATATAATGAACTTCTATTTTTTTCATTAGGGGTGAACATTTTCTTTTCCTTATAACCACTATGACAAACAATAGCATAAGGTGAATTAAATGTTTCAGCTATTTCAATTGAACCACCAGCTTGGTCGAATTTTAATTCGTTATTACCACCACCAACAACCATAAATGCTTTAAACTCTCTTTGTTGTGTCAAATGGTAAAGCAATTTAGTATTTTCAGCGCCTAAAGCGTTATCAGCATGTTTCAATGAAAGTACAAATGAAAAATCAACTTCCGTTATTGTGTTTAATACTTTATCGTATGCTTCAGCTGAATATGTTTCTGTACCACCAGTTGCAAGTTTTAAAGTATTATTAGCTGTAAAATCACCAGCTTCAATAGTACCATCACCTATTTTATTGTATTCAGCGAGATGAAAACGTGCAAAAAAAGCATAATCGTTCTTTGCCCATTCAATAAATTCATCAAATTTTGTAAATTCAGCTGAACGAGCAATTAATATAGGATTTGCTTCATCTATTTTGATACCATCGTATGGGTCTTGGTCAGCGTCTAAACCTTTAAAAGTACCTTCGTAAAATTCAAACATATATTTATTTGAATTTACAATCCCTTTACGTAAAAGAGCGGCATATCCTTTTCTAACAATATTGTTATTTACCCCGTCTGTTACACCATTACCACCTTTTCCTTCGTTTTTACATTTTAAAGTAAAAGTACCACCATTTGTACCACTATTTAATTCGTATTTTATTTCAGCAGGTGTTGTTTGTGCTGCTCTAACAATAAAAAGTTTAGAAGCACCTTGCGCTCCATTTACTGGAATAAAAAGATTTTCAAGTAAATCCCAAATCAAACCACCTCTAATAAAACTACGAGCGTCTTGTAAAGTGTCAAATGAATATATTGCGTCGAGATTATTTGCAAGTTCACCACTAATACCCGAACCACCACCAAATTCCTTTCCCTCACCTGTATCAATAATCAATACATTACCATAAGAAAAAGGTACTGGCAAAGCATTTACATTTGCTTTAACCTGCGAATATACCCCAGGTTCTATAACGTTCCTATTACCAAATGTTACTATAGTACTCATTATATATCTTTATTTTTTCGTTGTTTAACTTCTTTTACTTCTGTTTCTTCTTGCTTTTCTTCTACAAAATTATAAATATATTTTGATTGAAGTTCTTTATGCCACTCAGAAACTGACTTTTTTGTTTCTTTATATGTTTTATTAACGGAATATCTATCCCTATCTGAAAAACTATATAAAAGTGCGAATTCGTCTACTGTTATCATATTGTTTTATTTTACAAATATATACAAAATTTAATTATCAATTGAATATATAGATTTAAACATTTTAATAAAGTACTCCTTTTGAATTGCAGGAACCGTTTGTTCGTACATACAATTAATACCTACACCTCTAACAAAAAGATTTGTTGGAACAAGGTCAGAATTTATTTGCAAATCCTGTCCTGAAAGTTTTATATTTCTTATACCACTAAACTCAATTGTATCAAATATGCTTATAAGCATTGATTTCACTAAATGATATATACATAACACTTCTGTTGCATTATCTGAAGTTATTATACAATTATAAGTACTATCAAACGCACGGGTATATGTTCTATATAACTCAAGCCTATTAAAATCTACTATATCGTCTTGATAGCCTTCATCTACACCTATGCCATCAGCAGAAGGTGTTTCAGATGGCATAGTTATATGTACCGTTGGTAAATGAGCGCGTGACGAATCGAACATCATTCTTACACCTATTTTCCTTGGATGGTCATTTTGTCTTAGAAATATATCTTTAGCTTGCTCGTAAAAATTAAACTTATTTATCTGATTAGTTCCAAATATTTTATAAAGCAAAGTATTACTTTCATCTACTTCTTGATGAAAATCTACTTCAACTGCTTTTAATACAGTTTCAAAAATTTCTAATATTTTGACTTCTGGTATAAGTATCATAATTAAAAACCTGCATTAACTAAAAATGCGTCTATAGTTCTATCGGCTATTGTATTTACATCTGTTTTATCAATTGCTTTATCAGCAAAATGTTTGCCTTCTAAACCTTTATGTATCCAAGAGTACATATCAGATGCTTCTGATACTCTTCTAAATGATACATAACTTCCTTGAGTTGAGTTTTCGTATGTTTTTTCATTTCTTACTATTCCTTCGTATATACTTCCTTTATGTGTATATTCTGGATAAGTAGTTTGTGTTCTTAAATCTGTAAAAGCTAACCTTGCTTGTGGTATTGCTAATTCTTTTGGTAATTGTACATTAGGTAAACCTTTACCACTTGAAACTTTATTTTGAAAAGGTTGTGTTTGAGCTGAATTTAATTTCTTTACAGTTGCATATATCTCTTGTGGCATAATATTGGCTAATATTTCAGACTCACCTATAGCACCAGGAGTTGCCCATCTAAAAGGAATTGTTAAATATATTCTACCATTTTTTCCTTGTTTTGCTTTACCAGAATTTAAAAACCCTGGCTTCATATCAAATGCTGAAAAACCTTCTTCTATTTTATTTGGAAAATCTCCAGTAAGCATAATAAATTTATGAAACTGGTCAATTTGCCCTATTTGTAAATTTTGTAAGTATAATTTTCTTGTTGAATGCAAACCATTCATCGCTTCTTGCTGCCAATTATGAAATATTCTATCTACAAGATTATTTAACACCATAATACCAAGTTCTTCAACTTGTGATTGTTTTAATGTAAATTCTTCTTGTAAATCTGATAAATCTATTTTAATTGGAGCTAACATTGCGTATTTTTTAACTTACAAACATCTTTCTCGTATGAATTATCAATAATATAATTTCCATTAAAATTTTGCCTATCTAAGACATAATGAGCGCGTCTTCCTACAGCAGATACTGGCATTTGTGAAGTTTCTTTACCTACACCAACTTGAAATGTTGTTGAAACCATTACATCTCTTTTTATATCAATGATATGATACTGAGGTGCATGAATATAGCGCATAGAAAGCGTCAAATTTTTAACTGGAATATATTTATCGTTTAATATTATTTTACCATCTTCAATAATAAAATCTTCGCCTTCTTCTAACAGTAATAGAGGTTTATCGCTTTCATTAAACATGAAACATTCGGTAACCTCTTTAACATTATAATCTAAAAAAGCAAAAAGTTTATTTTTATATATAACCGGGTGAACAACTTGTGAATATAACGACTCAGCATGTTCAACTGTTATTCTATCCATGAAAGCAATTCTGTCAATATCTCTAACTGTTATATTAACATTTCCAAGATTTGCTTCTGTCCATTCTTTATATTGTGTTGATTGATTTTGAGAATGTAATATTGCTTTTGTTTTTACTGGATTGATAAATAACCAACCGGTACCCCCACAATTTCTACAATTACTCATAAAACCAGCTTGTTTTGATTTACAGGGACAAACAAGAGCTTTTTCAATTATAACATCATAACCTTGTTTCCATATAGCAGCCTCAAATTCATTCTTTTTAAAATAAACATCTGGGGTTGATATAAGATTAGGAGCAGTTTGTATTTCTACTTTTTTTGCCATAATTAAAATGAACTAACTGTGAACCCTTTATAATAATTATATAATCTATCTTTCAAACCTGGTTTTGAAGGTGTACCATTTATTTGTTCTATATAACCTTGAATACGAGCACCATATCCAGCATTTGTTGCTGATGATGTAGTACTTATTGATTGGCTTAAACCATCTATACCTATAGATTGTGAAGCAATACCTGCACCAAGTATCAAATCTCCCATTATATGGAATAAGTTTATTGAAGCGAGTAACCCAATCAAATTAATCAAATCAGCTGGTACTTTGCAAAAACCTGTTTCATACTCTATATGCCAATAATTTGGTACTTGTGCGTTTATACTTATTGATAAATTTGGTGTAATTCCACTATAAACAGCCTGATGGCTAACTGGTGAATTGGTAGATGGGACTATATATAAATGTCTTCTGTATAAATCATCGTTTGTCTTGCGTGCGCTTAACCATTCTTTAGGGTATGATATTTGTTTCGTTTCGCCGATATACCCATCAAGCGCTAACGGTTTTACGCAAGGGTACGTAGTTCGTATATAGCCCCATTGATACCAATCGTTTCTAAAAAAATCTTTTTGTTCTCTAACAACCTGCCTTATTAATTTAATACCAAGCCATTTTTCTATCTCATCTTGAGCCGACTTGATGAAAGTGTTTATTGTACTTGTTGGCATAGATGTTCCGTTAGGTTCCTTTATCTGAATACCATAAAAGTACAAATCAAGCAACTCCTGTGCGTTTATCACAAGACCACTTTCTTTTAAATTCTTAGTATTAAATTTTAACGTTGGCATAATTATTATCCGTTGATTTTTTCTTGTAGAAAAGAAATAATTTCTTTCTTATTCAAATTTTGATATTCACTTTCATCAATACCGGACTCTTTAGCAAATTCCTGTAGTTGCTTTAAAGTGAATTTTGTTAAATCAAGTTCGCCGTCACTTACTTGATTACCATCATTCAAATCGTTTGTTTCAATATCACTTTTTTCATAAGTTTGTTTTGAACCTACTTTTTTAAGCGAACTATCAAGTTGTTTAATAGCTTCAAAATCTTCTTCTGAAACTTCCGCGTAGCAATTTTCATCAAATTCTACATTAACACCAGAACTGTATTGAACAGTTCTACCAGCTCTGTGGGTTAAAGATGTGATAATTTTCATTTTCTATTTAAATTAAATTAATTACTAAAACGAATTAGCCCGCCTGAAAATTAGGCAGGCTAATTAATTATAAACTCAAATATTTAATTATTTACTATTAAGGTCTTCCAATATTGATATATCGTACCATTTTCTTAGGTGCATATAGCATTGGTGTACCATACATCAAAATCATAAACCTTGTAGATGGTGCAAGTGTCGCCAAGTCCATTTTCATCAGTGGAGCAAGTTGTTTAAAGCTATAAACATCTGTATCTGATTGAACAAGCATTGCTTGGTTTGTACCTGGTAAGAAACGGTTCCTATCACGTACAGCACCAGCGGCTCCACCATCATAACCAGTTGTAAGTTGTGCTTTTGAAATTTCAAAATTGGATAAAGTTCAACATCTGCAATAGCTCCAGAAGGATTACGTTTTGAACGATAAATTACATATCCAGTAGCAGGGTTTGCACCACCACCATCTGTAAATTTCAAATCAACTGACTGTCCATCGGCAACTGTTACAAGTGTACCGTTGTTAATATCAAGAAGAGTGGACTCTCCATATCTATTCTTAGCTGCAACAGCGTAGTAAAAATCACCAATTTCAGTAGCACCTTTGAATTTTGTAAATGCAGCATCTGCTGTTGCGGTAACAGATACTTTTACAGGAACTGTAGGCGCTTGAGGGTGAGTAGCAACTGATGCAAGCTTACGAACAGGATTTGCATTCAAGAAAACGTCGTAACCTAAATCAATTTCACCATACTGAGATTGGAATTTCTGTACTCTTTGACCAACTATCGCGTTAGTTGTTTGAGGAGTATTAGGTTGAATAAATTTGGAGTCGTGGAATTGTTTTACGAAGTCAGAAAGTACCACTGGAGGTGCCATCAAAAGGTCAGCTTGTCCATAGTTACTTACAATAGCAAGAGCCCCGTCTTCAACGTTTGCTTCTTTTAGAGATTTACCTCTAAGGTCAATAACAACCTCGCTATTCATATAAGTGTTATAATCACTAAATGATTCACGTTGTTGTGCAAAGAAACCGTTAAATTCTTGTGGTACGATTGAACTATCTGCATATAGCATAGCTCTATCTGCTTTACGTAGCAAGAAAAGAGTACCGTTTTTAATTTCCTGTTGAATTACCGAACCAATATGAGTTCTTACCAATTGCATTGGGTGAGATACTGATTTAGTAACACCAAGGAATTTTACGATTTCCGCTTTACGAACATACTGTGAATCTTCTTCACGAGGTAATTCACCTTCGTTCGTAAATACTCCAGCTTCTGTACCGTAAGAAGTTAATTGGTTAAATTCTTCTACCGTGTTATAAGCTGGTAATTTAGGTACTCGTTTCCAGAATTGAATATCTGTCTCTTTAAAAGTAAGTACCTTTAGTGTGTTTTCGAGAGACTCAACTTTTAAAGGAGCCCCAGATGCTGTTGTAGAGTTTGCTGTATCACGCCCTGTAATTTGACCAGCCTCTAACGCTTTACTAAGTTCTGAAAGTTCTTCAGCTGAAACATTTGATTGGTCAAACAAAGCTTGATTATCATAACTTCCATCAGCATAATCTGCTAAACTTACGCCTAAATTGTTATGTAACATATTCTTTATTTATTTACTGTGTTATTAATATATTTTTATTTGCAAACAAATCTGATATTACAGATTTTGAAATACTACCAGTTGCATCAAAATCCATTACTGCTTGAATATACAACTGATTTTGTTCGCCTTTTTCAATACCAGATTGTGAAAGTAAAAGTTCTGATATTTGTTGTTTATTTTTAGAAAGTGATAATTTTGTTTTACCGTCTTCTCTTACATTATCAAAACCAAAAGACTTTTCAATTGTACTTACTCCACTAAAAGATTTTCTTTGTACTGGAGCGCTTTCAATTGCATCTAATCTATTTGAAAGCTGTTGTAGTATTTCTAAAGTTTTACTTTGTGTCTTGCCAAATTCATCTAACATTCCTTTTACAACATCATCTTGCATTGGTTGTTTATTTTTATTGGCAAATTTTTCTTTAAGGTTTTTTAATTCAGCTTCTTTTTCTTCAATAGCTTTTTTAAGGTCATCTTCGTCATCATCAAGATTTACATCGTCTTCATTTATTTCTCCTTTATTTACCTTTTCTTTATATTCTTCCATTTGCTTTTTAAAATCATCATCAACAGTGAAAGTCATTTCATCGTCTGGTTCAACAACTTTCTTGTTATTTTTTACTTCTTTTTCTGTTTTTGATATTTTACCTTCTTCTTCAGTTTCTTCATTATTTTCAGGCTCTTCTTTAACTTCTTTGTTATTTTCTGGTAATTCGTTTTTATCAGCCTTTGATAAATTACCAAAATCAATATTAACACCTAAATCTGCTAATACTTCCTGAAGTTGTTCTATTTTAATACTGTTTGTATTCATACTTGATATTTTGTTTGTAAGAGATTTTGATATATTAAAATCGTCAATAATATCATATAATCCCTTAAACATTTGAGCTTTATTAATTACAAAATTACTATTTTTATTTAATTTATCGTCATTATCTGATATTTTTTTAGTGTTATGCTCTACAGATTCTTTAACAATAGCTCCAGTATTTGCTGTAGTCTGTGATTTAGTAATGCTTATATTATATTCTTTATCAACAGTTATACGCTCCCCATTTGGTTTTGTTATATCAATAATATAACTATCACCTCCGTTTGGGTTAATGCCTAAAAATTGCGTATCTAAAACATCTTCTTGTTCATTTATATTGCCTTTAATTATATCAACTATAGTATTTGCATTTTTTGGTGTTGGGGTAATGGCAAGACCTGTTATTTTTGCTTTTGTTATTTTTTTATTATCCATCAAATCACGTTCAAGCACCTTTCCTTCAATTGAAAAACCTAAACGTCTATTTGAATTAGACGACTCAAGACCTTTAGCTAATTCATATACTTCTTTAGCCACTCTTGAATTATTATAAAGTGTACCTTCAACATACAAACCTTTTATCTGTAATTCTTGCAACTGTAGGTTCACCTATAATTGATTCGGGAGAATTATTAGTTTGATGGTGCCAATTTATAAACCCATTTTTCATAAAATATGAAAGGTCAAACCCTGAAGGGTCTAATATTTCATCATCACTATCTCTATCTATAGTTGAAGCGATACCAGCAATACGCATTATTTCATTCCCATTTTCATCTTTTGCTTTGGAAATATCTACAGGTACAAAAAATTTAAATTTATCAATCTTGCTCATATAGTTCTATTATTTTTTT
>ENA-OOPA01000020-OOPA01000020.1-human-oral-metagenome-genome-assembly--contig:-NODE-20-length-9348-cov-32.470773_pt1 | contig 9348 bp, 16 predicted proteins | sample MGYA00245290_ERZ501122 | MGnify/ENA primary metagenome ERZ501122 (study PRJEB25959, sample SAMN05335051) | human oral metagenome | host: human-associated | place: USA: California | collected 2014-05-19...
GATTTTCCTCTTCTGCCTTTTTGACATATCCGTTGAGAAGTGTACGCACTGCTTCCTGACCTTCGTGGCTGATGGTATGGAAATCAAACAGCTATAATTTAAAAAAATTGCCAGTTACCTATTGACAATAAAGCCAAAAACCATTATAATTTAAAAAAATTGCCAGTTACCTATTGACAATAAAGCATTTGCTTGTATAATAAAGCATAAGCAAGCAAATGCTGATTAGAGCAATGAGAAAACGGGGTATTTTTTCCCATTGCTTTGGTGATGGAGTACGGAGACGTACTAACCGGCCGGATTGTGAAATACCCCACAGTCCGGCTTTTTTATTGCCAGGAGAAGGAAATGGAAAGGCATGTAATGCAGACGCAGGACGTTGCCAAGCTGCTGAACGTTGCAGAGACAACAGTACGGCAATGGACATTCGAGGGATTGCTGCCGGCGCATCGGATCGGGGGTAAGGTCTTTTACAACCGGGAGGAAATACTGGCGCTGGTCGGCGGCAGCGGAAAAGGGGTAAAGGATCCTGTACTGGATTATCTGGAACGCCTCGTTGATGCGAGACGGCGTGAGCTTGAGACGACGGGAGAGAACGTCAGCTATGCAAAGCAAGGAGAAGCGATATGAAAGAATGCAAATATGAGAAAGAGGCGAGAAAATGTTTGGCCTCATGATAATCCGGAAAAAGAAATACAACGAGCTATGCGAGGCGTGTCGCGGCAGTCGGGCGGTGATGATCGATCTGCTCGGTAGGATTCGGAAAACGAATAAACAGCTTGATGACGCGCTGTCGGAAGAAGCGGTGCCGCAGATGAGTATCGAGTGCGAGGAGCGCGAAGCGAACGTCGCGCGAGGGGGCGGAGTATGAAAAGGCGGATATCGGAGGTGATTGCGGAAGCGATTGCTTTGCTGGTTATTGCAGGTATCGTGATTTTTACGGCCGTATGCGTATGGATGTATACAAAATAGCGAGCGATGCGCTCAAGCAGTCGGTACTCATTACGTGGTACGGACCGGGCGACATGGAAGCGGTGTGTGCAGACGGTACGAAATATAGCAGGGATGAATGTATGGAACTTGTACGGCGAGGCGGGACGATAGATCCTACTGTACATGCAATTAAAAAGGCGTTTAACGGCACGATAGTACCGCTTGACGAATATATACGGAACAAAAACAGGAGAAGCACATGAAAACAATGGACATTGCCGTTTCGAGCATTACCGGCGGAGACGACCGCAAAGAAGGCGGACAGGGAGACATTGCCGCGCTTGCCAAAAACTTGGAGCGTTTCGGACAAATCAATTCGATCGTGGTTATCGATGAGGGTGACGGTACGTATCGCATCGTTGCGGGGCGCCGTCGTGTCGCGGCTTTTAAATATCTTGCACGTCCGACGATACGGGCTGATGTATATGAGCAGGGCGAACTGTCAGATGAAGCCGCACTCGGGCTTGCGGAAAATACGGCGCGGGAAGAGATGAATCCGCTGGATGAGGGGATCCGCTTTGCAGAAATGCTTGCGAACGGAGAGAGCGCAAAGGATATCGCATTGCTTTTTTGCCGGACGCAGTCGCAGGTGTATCAACGGGCAAAATTGAGCGCACTCATACCGGAGTTTAAGGAGCTGTTCAAACAGGGACGGCTGGTTATATCTGTTGCGGCTTTTATCGCGGAGCTTCCGACGGATATGCAACAGAAATTATGGAGTGCGGCATGTAAGCGCAAGGACGCGCCGGAAAAGTATTATGATTGGATGGTGCGAAACGACCTTGCGAATATTTCGCACATGCAGATCGGAGATGTCTTTGAAAGTACAAAATGTGCGAAATGTATGAAGCGTACGCGCGGGACTGATGAAACGCTGTTTCCCGATCTTGAAATCGGGGGAGATTATTGCCTCGATGTAAAGTGCTGGGAAAAAGAATGGGCGAAAAGCATAGAGAGAGCGTATAAAAATTTCGAACAAACAAACAAAAACGTATCGGAGCTGCCCATACTATACAACGGCAAGTCGGAAACGGTGTTTCCGGCGTCGTTGCTCGGTGAAGGACAAATAAAGCTCGGCGATCGCTGGCATGAAATAATTAAAGAAAGTCAGGTATTTACGATCGAAAACTGGCAACGCGACTATGAAAAGCCGTCGAAACTGCGAGCGGCGGGGAAAGTACACACTGCGATTTACTTTTATCGAAATACATTCAGTTTGTGCGAATACTGTACCAATAAGGACTGGAACGAAGGTGATACGAATCCTTCAGAACAGGAACGCAGCGCTCTTGAACAGATATACGTTTCGCTTCCGGATGCGGTGCGCGAGCGGAAAATACAAAAAGAGTTAAAAAACAGATATACCTATCAAAGCGATACACGCAAAATAGAAAACATTGTCGAGGGGCGATTGAACGACGCGATTGAAAACACGGTGATGGAGGCGGACGATATTCCGCGTCCGTTGCTTGCGTCTGTTGCGGTCTTCGACAGCGATATCGGTGAAAAAATCGGTGTACCGGATAATCTTCCTGCGTTTGAAACTTATCGGAAAGCATTACAGATATTGGAAAACAAACAACAGGCATATACGCTGATAAAAAAATTAGTGCTTGATAATAATTGTTCCATTTATACCGATGCGTTGCTTTCAGGCGATGACAGAAGAGATTTCTGGCTGCAATTTTTGAGTGATCTCGGGATTTGCCTGCGGGAAGAAGCGGAAACGTACGTCGCAAAGGTTATCGCTGATGCAGTCAGTCAAGTAGTTACGGTAAAAGAAAAAACGACGGAAGAAAACAACGACGAGGAAAGCGACGCAAAAAACTGAATAAGCCGGCAGGTGGGAGGACGATTGTCGATTATGCCGCTTTAGCGCGTGCGATCGGCAATCGAGAGGTTACAAAATCGGAAATCCAACGGCTTGCCGGCGTACCGCGCGGATCAATCAATAATGTGATAGACATGCTGTCGATACGTTATACGCTCTACGATGTCCGATACGGCGTCTACAAGTTTTTGAAAGCACCGGAATGATTGGAGTACAAAATAATGCTGAATGATATGACATGGCGGAAGACGCCGAGAGATTTGATTATCAATCCGAAGATCCGTTTTATTGCGGGGCATACGGCCGCGCATTTAAAACAGGCGGTCTTTGCGTTTTACGCGGCGATTTATATGCAGGCGGATAACGACGGGGTAATCGATCTCGGCGATACGGAAGTACTTGCGGACATTGTCATGTTGGATGATCCCGACGATATCAACACGCTTATCGATGCGTTTGCAAAACGGGGATTTATCGAGCGGGTATACCCGGATGATGCGGAGCGCGCATCGATTTATTTTTTGACGGACTGGGACAATCCGGCAATGGCGACGTGGAACGGTCAAAAGCGGGTTGAAGAATCGCAGGAAACCCGTGTCGCGCGCATACGCGGAGAGAAAAAATCGCGGGGAACGCGGAAAAAATCCGAGCCGGCAGAACCGGAACCTCCCGCCCCGCAACATTCCGATGTAAATAACCCGAGTCATGATTCTGATATAGCGGCTCTCGCCGCCGCGGCTGCCAGAGTGGATCCAATTTTTGCGCAGCCTACAGATAAAATCGACGATACAGGGTGTGCACAAAAATCGACACTTGGGTCAAAACCGGTTGGAGATAATGGAACAATGGTCACTCAAAGTGACGAAAGTGTCACTCCGAGTGACCGAAAATCGATTTTCACAGAGAAGAAAGAGAAGATAAGAGAAGAGAGAGAAGAAAGAGCAGAAAAGAAAGAGAACACACACACACAGAATTCCGCGTGCGCGGTTCTGCGTCAGCTTCGCCGCAAAGCGGCTTCGCTGCCGCACCCGCTTCCCGCTCCGAGACGGAGAGCGGAGATACAGAGACCGAAGAGCTTGCAGACGAAAGACCCGGAGAGCCTCCGCCGGAGCAGGATGAGAGCACAGAGCGTCAAGAACGTGCAGAGATTTTTGAAAGCACAGAGCCGGCAGAAAATGCAGAAACAACACAAAAGCAGAGCGTGCAAGGAGACAGTGAGACAAAGTGGACGTATGAAGATGCACGGGAAGCATTGAAAGAGTGGCAGATCCCGGAGCCGGTTGCGAAGCGGATGACGTCGCTTGAAACGTATGAACAGTGGCGTGCGGCGGCAGTCTTTTATGCTTTTTTCAAAAAACACGCTCCGTTACCGTTTGACCGGGACGAAATACAGATTGACGCGATACAAGCGGCAGCTTTGGATTGCGAATTACTCAAAGAGCCGAAAAATCCGTTGTATGTGATTGCGAATATGCTCTGTACGGCTTTTTTAGACTTGATAACGTGCGGCGGAGCGATGACGGAGAGGAACGAGTACTTTCGGGGTATGCCGTGCTTGCCGCAAAACCTTTTTCACAACTCGGTACGCTTGCGGATATTTGATGCAGCGAAGAAAAAGCTCTCGCCGGGCAAAAAAGCGGGTGAAGAATGGCTGAAAGAGATCGAGCGCTGTCGAAAAGACATACAGGAACATCCGGAGAAGTATAACGGACCGTCGTTTTTTGAGGCAGAATGTACAAAACGCGGCATAGATCCGCACGGAAAGGGTGCGATGAAACGGCTTATGCAGGCGTTCGGTACCGAACAAGAGGGGAAGAAGGCGGATGATACTTCATGAGCGATGAAAACGGCGAAAAAGATGTGTGGGATGCGGAAGTACGAGGCAGAAAACGGCTTTTTGTCTTGAATTATTGCACTGATACCGTGTGCTTTATGAACGGTCGGCGTGCATATAAGGCCGCGTACACGAAAATCAAAGACGGAAATCCCGTGTACGTACCGGAAGATGAGGTATCGGACGCGGGAGCGAGCAGATTGTTAAGGTCTGTTAAGGTTAAGCGTGCTGTCGCGCGTCTGCTCGCGGAAACACAGCCGGAGGCGGACAGGGAAAACGGTTACCGGTTACTGCATGATCTTGTGTTGCAGGCGACGTTCCGCCCCAGCGACATCATCGATGCAGACGGCCAGCTGATAAAAAGTCTTGACGAACTGGGAGATTTATCAAAGTGCATCAAGAATATTTACGCGACGAAATACGGAATTCGCGTAGAGCTGATGGACCGGAGCTTTGCACAGGATAAGCTCCTGAAGTATTACAACCTTGTGACCGAACAGCAAAACGTGTCGATCACGCTGCCGGTAATAAATGCGGGGGAGAAGACCGGTATCGAGGAATGGAATGAGGCAGTCGGAGGAGATTCAGACGAAGCGGATGTTGTGGAGTCCGCAACCGAAGCAACTGATGGCGCTGAAGTGTCCGGCTGACGAGCTTTTTTACGGAGGCGCTGCAGGCGGAGGCAAGACTGATTTTCTTATCGTCGATGCAGTGAGCGGAGCCGCGCGTTGGGGAAAAGATTTTCGTGCGATTATTTTTCGTCAATCGCGGGAACAGCTCGGCCAGCTTTTACGGAGAGCGAACGAGCTGTATGTGCCGATCGGCGCGAAGTTTCGTCAGCAGAGCCAATATGGCCATAACATATATTTTTTCCCGAACGGGGCGAGCATACAGTTTACGTATCTTGATTGCGATCGAGACGTCGAAAACTATCAGGGCAATGAGTTTGCGTATGTAGGATTCGACGAACTCGGAAACTATCCGTCGGACTACGCATGGAACTATATGCAGTCGCGCTTGCGGAGCGTTAAGGGCATCAAGAGCTACATACGCGGTACGGGGAACCCCGGCGGGCGCGGGCAAGGTTGGATAAAGCAGCGCTTCATGGAGGGGCGATTGCCGAACAGGATCTATCGGAAGTCGGTAATACTGCCGTCAGGTCGGGAAGCCGTAACGACACAATGTTACATACCCTCGACGCTATACGACAATAAAAAGCTGATGACAAAAGATCCCGACTACGAGGCGCGGCTGTTTAATATGCCGAAGCATTTGCGGGATGCGCTTTTACGGGGGAATTGGGACGTGTTTGCAGGACAGATTTTTTCCGCTTTAAATGCGGAAACACATGTACGGCCGCATTTCGTACTCGATGCTCGGTACTGGTATAAATTCTGCTCGCTCGATTGGGGGTATGCGAAGCCGTACGATTTGCAGTTCTGGGCGGTCAATGCAGAGGGCAGGATGTATATGTACCGGGAGCTGTACGGGTGCGCGAAAGACGAGTACAACAAGGGGCTTCGTGAGGGCAGCGACAGCGTCGCGCGGCGCGGTATGGCGATCGCCGGCAATGAAGGCGTGACGATGTGCGTCGCCGATCCGGCCATATGGAACAAGACCGACAAAGCTCCGAGCGTTGCAGAGACGTTTGAAGCGGCCGGATGGCACATGGTCAAAGCAAACAACGATCGAATAAACGGGCTTTTGATTTTTAATCAGATGCTCGAAAACACGGATGAAGCGGGAATCCCGATGCTGACGGTAGCGCCCGAATGTACGGGTTTTATCCGCACCGTGCCCTCGCTCACTCCCGATCCGAACCGAGAGGAAGATGTCGATACACGGCTGGAAGACCATCCGTACGATGCGGCGCGGTATGCGGTGATGAGTGATTTTGCACAGCATCCGACACGGTACATTATCGATCGTGAGCGCATTGCACGGCCGACACGTGAAACATGGGATCCGTTCGCGCGATAAAAGCGCAAGGAGAAGTATATGGCGAATGATACCAATGTGGTGGTGCTTGTTGGCAGACTTGCCGCAAGTATGGAAGTGCGGCATACGCAATCAGCATATCCAATAGGGAGTTTTACGATTGCGGTGAACCGGAGTAAAAAGAGCGCGTCGGGAACGTGGGAAGATAAAGCGTCGTTTTTCGACTGCGATCTGTACGGCAATATCGTTACGGGGCTGCAGGAGTATTTGGTGAAAGGCAAGCAGGTCTCCGTGACGGGCTTTCTGGAGCAGGACAGGTGGGAAAAAGAAGGACAGCGGTTTTCTCGCGTGAAAGTTGTCGTACGTAACATACAGCTTGTCGGAAGCAAGGGCCAGAAATCGGGCGGAAATGTTGCACCTGAAAGCAATGAGGTGCCGTTTTAATAATTTTTATTGAGTTACAGGAGAAGAAAAGATGAACAGCCGAATTAAAGAACTCGAGGACACGATCCTCGATCAAATCGAAAAGCTCAATGACGACAGCCTTGCCGGAGATGCCGAAGAGACGCAGCGCATGATTGACCGCTCAAAATCTATTGCGGAGCTGACGAACGCTTATGTGAACGTCAATCGGATGAAGCTCGATGTCGTCAAAGAGCTGAACAGAAGCGGGACGTTGTATGAAGGCTACTTGGGGATCAACGATGGAAAAATTTAGAAAAATCTGGGATGCAGAAAAAAACTCATGGCTTCTTGCGCATAAAGATATGGAACGGAAAGAAGCCTATAAACTCTTTCTCATCTCTTTTCCTGATGTAAGGGATGTAACAGAAGTTGCATTTTACAATCAACGTTCTCGTATCGGTGCGGTACGTCATAAGCGGCCGCACGGTACGACAAAGCGCCGGCCGCTTTACAGTGAACAAATAAAGAAAGGTTACGTACGAATAAAAATCGCACAGCCTAATGTGTGGATATCTAAAAGCAAATGGGTGTATATGGAAACGCATCCGTGGGAAGATTTTTCTGAGCGCTCAAATTATATCTTTCTCGACGGCAATACGCGAAACTTTTCACCGGCTAATATTGAACGTGTACCGCTAAAAATCATGGGCATATTCGGAAATATGGGCGGCGTTGTATCGGGAAATCCGGATATGACACGACTTACGATTCTGCGGGCGAAACTGCTTTCCGCACAACTCGATGCAGGCGATAAGGCAGGGCTGACGGCATGTGCAGGGCATGGGCGACTTTTTATTAAAGAGCGTAACCGCAAGATGCGGGAATACAACAGTACTCCGGAGCGGCGGAAACTGCTGTGTGCACGGCAAAAAGCATATATACAAAAGCTCAAAACGGAACAGCCGGAAAAGTTTATGCGGCAAGCTGAAAAGCAGAAAGCATATCAGAAAGAATGGTATCGCAGGCGGAAAGAAGGAAGGGGGCAGATATGACAAAAATTAATCCAACGATCGTCGCTTCATTTGAAGAGACAGTCCAGACCAGTGAGTACGACTGGAAAGACGTGCTGCTGACAAAAGTTTGCGACGATACTACAACAATTGGCGAACTGATCGAGTGGGCGGGCACTAATATGGATCGTGAATATTTTGAGATAAAACTGACAAGGGGAAAATGAATATAGATACTATGCCGACACAACGAAAGATTGCCGAACTCACGGAAGCGATTCGGGATTTACTGCTGTATAAAAATCAAAAGTATGGAGATTCAGCGCTCAATCCGAAAAAGATTTTTTATAAAGGCGATGCTCGAAATTCGATCCTGATTAGGCTTGACGATAAACTCGGCCGTATTATGGCGAACGCGGACGCTACTCCGCGTATCAATGATGTTGCAGATATTATCGGCTACTGTACGTTGCTGCTCATCAGTATGGGTGCAACGCAATCCGATATCAAGGCACTTATGGATTAAGAAAACGAAAATGAGAACCAATATGAAACCCATTTTATTTAATACCGAAATGGTACGGGCAATCGTTACAGGTACAAAGACACAAACAAGACGTATCACAAAAAATGATAAACTTCCGTTTCACTCCGGCGATACGCTATATGTTCGTGAAACATGGGCACCTGTCCGCGATGGATCGTATCTTTATCGCGCCGATTCCATCTATGACAACTGCACGGAATCGGATTTTAATTTCGATTGGCATCCGGCTATTTTTATGCCGAAAATAGCAGCACGCATATTTTTAAAAGTGGATGCGATACATAAAGAAAAATTACAGGATATAACTGAAGCAGACGCGAAAGCGGAAGGTGCCGAACCGTACAATCCTTTCGATCTCAAGCAGATGCCTTTATCGCTGGCCGCACGTTTTCCAAACGGAGACTTGCGTATAAAGAAAAGTTACCGTGTCGGATTTTTTAAGACGTGGCAAAGCATAAACGATAAAAAAGATCGTGATTGGAACAGCAATCCCGATGTATGGGTTATTAAATTCCACGTAATCAAAATACAAGGATAATGAAAAGTAAATGGAAAACGAGCAGCAGATTAGTGACGTAAATGCAGAGCTTTTAAAAGAAAAGCGAGGGGTAGATAAAAATGGCGGCATTGACAAAAAATCAAAACAAAGGATTGAGTGAAGCGGAAGTATTAAATCAATGCACGGCATATCTGACGGCACGGGGTATATATCACTGGCGGCAGAATACCGGAGCGTTTAAGGTCGAGAATCGCTTTATTCGTACAGGTATGAAAGGGGTGAGCGATATAC
>ENA-OOPA01000021-OOPA01000021.1-human-oral-metagenome-genome-assembly--contig:-NODE-21-length-9326-cov-26.242309_pt1 | contig 9326 bp, 3 predicted proteins | sample MGYA00245290_ERZ501122 | MGnify/ENA primary metagenome ERZ501122 (study PRJEB25959, sample SAMN05335051) | human oral metagenome | host: human-associated | place: USA: California | collected 2014-05-19...
CCGTGGGAGAATAATCCTGATCCTGACCATGAAATTATAGTCGATGCCTATCATTTTATGGTAGAAGGTAAAACAGGTTATCTTGCATTTTTCTACAATGATAGAACGCAGAAGTGGATTATTAAGTCGTTTCATCGTGAACTAAACACGACAGATACGTATCACCCGTTCCGGAATTTGAAAATTTTAGAGTAGTAGTACAAGGAAAAGACTATGAAGTGTCCTGTATGCGGTATGGGAAAGCTGATTCCTATACAGAAAAAATTGAAAGTTCATTCTGATGATGTAACCTCTGATGTTTCGCTTGCGTACGGACATTGCCCGATATGTAATGAGGACATATATCTCGACGGTACTAATGATGAAAAAATCATGCAAGAAGTATCCAACATAAAGTCCCGTCAAGGATCACCCGTTGCGGCAAGACAAAAAATAAAAACCCCGCAAAAAGTTTTTGCAAAATAATTCATTGGCTTCTTCACCGCTCTTTTTTAATCTGCCGACCTAAGAGCGCTTCAGGATGGAATGACAGATCTCCGTCTCCATCGCCGATGCCGACAACATGAAGCGCTTCTTTGCCGCCGCTTACCGGAAGTCCGAGCGTAAGCGCAAGTCCTTCGGTAAATCTGCCGGCCGACTTCTCCCAATCTCCACCCGCCGCATTCGTCGCCGCCTGCACATATTTTGTCAATGCGGGAAACATATCGTTTGTACTCTGTCTGCCGCCTTTCCCCGTTATCGCTTTTTCGGCCGCCCCTGAAACGACACCGCCGATAATCGGCACGCTGTCGGTAAACTGCGTCATTCCGTAATAAACAAACTCTTTCAGTGTATCTTCCGGATCGTCGTCATCGCCGCCGCTTCCGGCTTTCGCAAGCACGCCGAGCATAACGCCCGCGACAACATACCCGCCGACCATACCGACAATATTTTTCATCTGTTTTTGTCGCGCATAATACGGGATATCGTAGCGTATATTCTGCCAGATCACATTAAGCGCGGTCTGAAACTGGAGCAATGCACGGATCACTTCGCTGCCTTTACCGCGCGAGCGGAATATCGGCGCAAGATCGACGGCTCGATTTGAGGGCTGGCAGAGCCGCGTACAGTCGTCGGCTTTATATACGGCGGCCGCTTCGATATGCGCTTTATCCAAGATGCCCTTTTTCGCTTCCATATCGATTTGCTCATCGCTCATCTTTTTCCCCATCGGCTTCGATTCGTTTTCCGCAAGCAGCTTTACGCGCGCATTTTCATACTGTGCATCGCTTTCCTGTGTAAGCCGCGTGAGCTCTTTTTGATACACCGCATACCAGCCCGGCGCGACGCATGCCCAATCGATCCACTCAAGCCCTGCCATCCCGATTTTCTGGATCTGTGACAAAGCTGCCGCCGGTTTATTTACCGCCTTTTTTGCATTCTCTTCGAGTATGTCGATAATCGGATCCATCCGGCGCGCAGCCATAAATGCGGATTTTGTTTTTATCATCTCTTCAAACTCGCCGAAATCTTTCATCATTTTCAGTGCGGCGCCGGCATATTCGGCAGGGTTGACAAACTGCAAATAAGGGGCGGGGGATGTAACGAGCTGTTTTAAAATACTGCTCGTCTTAAACGCAAGGTATGCCGGTGCGGTCCGACCGCGCATTGTGCGCACAAACCGGTCGAGATCGCTCATCGCCGCATTTGCATTCGGATTTGCGACGAGCTGCACGTAATCGCTGATATAGTCAACCATGTTTTTACCGTAGCGGCTTTCCATCCACTGACGGAGCGGAGCGGCATCGCGGCCGATATACACCCTGTTCAACTCACGCACATAACCGGCGTACGCCATAAAATGTTCTGTACGATTGAGCGAGTCTGCCCATGTAGAGTATAAGCCCGCCTCTACCGGCCGCTGATTGAGCGGTGAAATCTCGATACGCTTCATCGTCATACCGCGATCCGTCGCCGCATTTTTTTGCGCATCGCCCGAAAGCCCAAGTAAATCAGCTCTGACGCGATTTTCATTTGTGTCGCCGGAAAATGCCAGCCGAATAAGCGGTACATAATGCTTGACTCGCGCAAGCGGTTGATTGAACTCGTCTATACAGGTCTTTTGCAGTCGATCAAATACTTCCGCGTAGTCCTCGCTTATCGCTTCCGCAAAATTCAAAAATTTTTGATCAAGCGATTTAGCTTTATGTTGGACTTCGCTCCATAAATTTTGGCATCGCATCCGGTAGGTTTGCGTTCCCGGCAGGATAAGGTTTCCGTTCTCGTCCGAACTCAGAGCATCCTGCTGCCGGTATTTCGCTTCCGCTTCCGTGTCTCCTCGTCTGAGAGCGGCATCAAGGTTTTTCTGGCGTTCGGATTCTTGTGCTCGGAAGTCTTCATCCATGAGACGATACTGTTCCCTGTCCTTATCGTCGATCATGCATCCGTACATACAGGCTTCTTTACTCATATCGTCTCTGTCTGCCAATAAATAAAACAATAACTCATCTGTCGTAAAGGTCACATCCTGCCCGTCGCCCCGAAAATTCTTAAACGTATGCGTCGTATACAGGTCTTTAATCTGTATCTTGTTTTCTTCCATCGCTTTTGCGATCCGTGCCTGCCGTTTCGCTATATTGCGCTGTTCTTCGTTATAGCAGCGCGCTTCTTCCCGATACAGCATATTCGTATTCGTCCCTTCGCTGTAATTATCGAGCAGTCGCGCGATGCGATGGATGTTCGCATCTCCGTACCATTGAAACAGTTTCGAGTACAGGCTGTGCCGTTTATACCGGTCGGCCGCGGTTCCTTTTACTTGGCTCGTCCGACCGAGCACCTTATTTATTTTTTCAAGCTTTTGTTTCTTTATCTCTTCGCTGTCATCGTCGTTTATCACGATTCCGGTATTTTTAATCGCTTTTACGATCGTGTCCCGAATTTCCCGTGCGGATTCCCGTTCCGCTTGTCGTTTCGCGGCAAGCCGATTTCGGCCGTCAACGTACAGATCATCCACTTTCTTTGCAAGTTTTTCCATCTCTTCGGTCGTCCACTCGGCGAAGGGTTTATAGACGAGCGTATTGAACATATCCGCACCGAGTGCATCCTGCACCATGCGCCCGATCGCTTCGCCGAACACCGGTGTGCTGTATGTTTCTTCTTTCCGTTTCCCGTTTTGATCTACCCAGCGGCTATGTGTTTCTTCTTTGATATCGAGCTGTATACTTTCGGTACGCTCTTCATTAAGCTCATAGAGCTTCAGTTCGCGTATCCAGTTTTCCTTCGGCATAAGACGATAGAGGCTTTCCCGTTGTTTTTTTGTCCATGCGTTAAACGCTTCCTCGCTTTTCGTGTCTTCAAGCAGTTTGAGCAGCGCGCCGCCTCGTTTTTTGTGCTGTAATATGTGCGTGATCCTGTCGCGTTCGGTCGCATCGGTTTGATAATTGCTCCATATCTGGCGCGGCCAAATCCCTTCCGTACCGATCCAGCGATTGACCCCGCCTTCGAGATTCGGTTCGAATATTCTCTGAATTGCGATGAGTGTACGCGCGCTTTCATAGTCGATCCGTTCAAACGGTACGCGACGCATTGTACGTTTTACCAAACGCTTACGGAGTTCTTTCAGTTGCCTCATCGCTGATTGTTCCGTTCGCCGCTCTTGATTTTTTTCCGCGAGCACCGACATCTGCTCCCGCCGTTTCAATGCCTGCTGTACTTCGGCCGTAACTTCGGTGATTTTCTGCAAGTCTGTGTACTCTCGGTACAATGTATTGTAATGGGTTTTTGCATTCCGATACCATTCCTGATCATACTTTGCGCCGATTTTCAGTGCCGCCGCGGCATGTCGTGCAATCGTATCGCTTTTATTTTGCCATTTTGCCCGGGCAATCAACAGCTCCTCATATTTTTTAACGAGCTGTCTCTGGTTAAAGTCGCTCAAACGCCGGTAATCTTCTTCCGTCGCTTCTTTAAGTGCATTGTACTTCTCTTCTCCATCCTTGATCGTTTTATCAAGACTTGCGATATAACCGTCGATATCTTCGCTTATCTTTAATTTTCCGGATCGGATATCTTCTGCGATTTGTTCGTTTTTTATCTTTGCGGCAATGCGGCGTCTCTCTTCAGGCGACGTATCGGTGATATCACGGTCGGCAAGGTTATACTTTGCACCGGCTTTTTTCAATTGAGCGGTAACACTGTCGGCTTCGGCAACGGCAAATCTTTCGTCATCCATGATTTCCGCATAGATTGCGCGGTAATCGCGGGACGCCCTCCGCATCAAAGACATGATGGTTTTTCGTGCGCGTTCGGTTAAATCTTTTCCGCCGGCAATACGCTGTGCGTTCGAAATAAAGCTCGCATGTCGAAGCCGTGTATTGATAAAACGCTTCAATGATGCAAGGTGCTCATTGTGTGCCGCTTCTTCCGCATCCGTTGATTCAATAAAATCGCCTCGTCGAATTTCATCAATGCGCCGCAAAAATTTTTCGAGTTCTCCCTTTCGCTCGATCGTCGCTATAAAAAGTGCGTCCATGACTTCCGGCCGGCTTTCATCCGCGTCATCACGCTCGCTCTTTCGCGTATTGTCGGCATCCTCCTGCTCTTGTGTCGTCGGCGATATGCCCTTTGCAAGTTCCCATGTCGTCTCGTACCATCGGGCGTCCGCATCGCTCGGCACTTGATTCATTTCGTTTTCAAAAACAATGCCGGACGTATAATAGTCCATGAACTCTTGCCAGCTGTCGAACGACGCCGCTTCTTCCATAAGCTGTTCTTGCGTTTGAAACAAAATACCGTTTGTATCGGTACGGGAATTATTATTGACAGAAAGAATATCCTGTAGTACATTTATCATAACGGGATTGCCAAAGGAGTGTGCCGGCTCCGATGTCGTATCGGAGATGCTCTCGGTCTGGATCCCGTTATTTATTTGCTGTTCATTGACAGATTGAGGAGTTTTGTAACCTTCCTCCGTGTTTGGTTTGCGGTCAGGTTGGTTTCTAAGCTCCTCAATTTCGTTTAATTCAGCCGTATCTCGCTGTTTTTCGTCTTTGCTCTGAAAAAGAATTGACGGATTTCCTGCATCGAAGTTACCGTTGTTTTGTGTCGCCGACTTTATCTGATGCGGATCAAACACATTCCATTCATCATTTAAATCTCCGTTGAAATAAACGCCGTCGTATCCTTGTGCAATGAGACCGTCTGTAAACTCTTCCGATTTTTCTTTACTGTCCGCTTCCGCAAGCGATTCGTGTTCTTCGGATGTCATGTAGTACGGATTCCGAACATTGAGAAAACGCCGGCAGTACATTTCCGTATTGCCCGGCAAGCGGATACTCGCCGGTAAAGTAAAATCCGCTGCCGAACCGGCCGGCATCATTTTGTTGCGTTTTCTTAAATGTATCAAATACCGCGTTTGTTCCGTGATATACAATCTGCGGCTCGCCGTTTTCATCGACGACTTTGGACACATTTTCAGGCTTGACAGAAAGGAATTCGTGTAATATATTTTTATAGAGCGCGCGTCCTCCGAGTCTCTTGCCGTTCGCGGCCGAGCCGGTCTGAAGGGACGCGCCTTTTTTTATCTCTTCTTCTGTAAATACTTCGTGAACATAAAACCGTTTGATGCTTTCGCCGCGTGTTGCCTGTCGTACCCTGCAAAAAACAATTCGTTCTTCTCCGTCAAAATCGACTCTCCCTGCAAAATAATAATTATCAATCGGCTTACCGTCGTAGTCGGCTTCCATCCCAATATATATTCCGTTTGCAAGGACGGACGATATCGCCTGAACTGCATCGAGTTTTTCCTGACTAAAACCGTGTGAAAGACTGTTTTTTACAGTACGCTCATCAAGTACCACTTCTCCGATTGCCGTTTTAACGGGAGCATTCCCGTATTCTTTGATCCACTGTTTTGCCGCATCGATGGCCGTTTCCGCTTCCGATGCTTTGATTATATTACGCTGGATTTTCGCGACTGTTTCTTTTTCGAGGATCTGTTTTTTCCGACGCGTTTCCCAGTCGCCGAACCATTGTTTAAATTTCGGAGTACGTACCGTAAGCCATTGCCGCTCGTCAAGATTACTTTGCTTACCGTTCGGCGCTGTAAGCCAGCTGTCCGTGCCCTCATACAGTGTACGCACCGCTTCAAGTTGCTGCTTTGCTTCATCGGCGCTTTGAAACAATATTGCGGGCTCGCCGTCAAGCAGCGTTTCACCGTTCGGTCCTTCCGTCCATACGCCGCGGCTTGCGGCATATACCTTGCCCGCCGCATCGACAGCTGCCGCAGCTTTTTCGGACGTACTGACATCGGGATTTTTTACGACTGCTTCCGCTTCCCGCACCGTTTCCGACGATTCAGGCCTCGTACTCGCTATGTCATCTTCCGCATTGCTCTGTGTTACATTTGTGTTTTGTGCCGGCGTTGCATCTTGCTCTCTTTTTTGATCCGCCTCTTGCCGCTCGGTTTCCGCTACTGCGCGTTCGGCGGCGGCAAGGATACTGTCATCGCCTTGCATGAGCTGGGCGTACACATCGTCAATGTCTTTGGTAAAATCGATGCGCGCTTTTAAGGCGTGATACACGCGCGAAATATATTCGGCAAGTTTTTGATACAGATTTTTAAGCTCGTTGTTTTGTGCGCGGCCTGTCCGTAAATAATCCTCAAAGCCGACGGCAAACCGTTCTTCCTGTTCACGAGTCCATTGGCCTTCTTCTACGCCGAACGCATTCTCGGCTTGCGTCTTTAAATCCCCTGTGAGCTGCTGTCTCCAAATATGCGCAACTTCGTGAGCAAACGTTGAAAAATTAGCCGTCTCGGCGGCGTAAATAACCGCACGAACACTTTTCTCTGTCTCATTGAATGACACACCTCCGTTTACAGCTCCGACGTCGCTTTTCTGCGCCGCTTCGATTGCAACGTTCGCATCGCCGAACATCTGCGCCCCGAACGTCTCGCGCATATACTGTGCGATTGTTTTATGCTGGGCTTTCGCTCCCGCTTCGAGCAATGCAACTGCTGCACTTCGCTCTTTTGCACTCAACTTCGGCATTGCAACGTGTATCTGGTTTGCAATATCGATACGAGTAAGCTCGTTTTCCATATCGCCGCTCGAAGCAAAATAATTCAGTCCGGCGTCTTTTCCGTTCGGGTTTTCCGTAATAAGGCGGTCTTTGATGCGCTGTGCTCTTTGGTGTTCCGGATTCCATTCGATGTCGTATCCGGCAAAATCCTGTGCAAAATCACGGTAGAACTCATCTCGGAGATTCTCACGGTACTCGCTCATTCGGAAAGCGCGTATTGTAACTTTCCCCGCATCTTCGTCGATCGTATAATCGATATGTCCGTAATTATTCTGCGTTTCCTTGTTTGCATTTCCGACACTATAGCGGCCGGTAACTTTTCCGTCTTCACTCTCTTCGTCGTTGACGGTATTCTGCGTATAGAGCTTGCCGTCTTCGGTGCGATATTCTTTGACGTACGGTTGCTCTGTTTCGTTTCCTTCGGTATCGATTGTGACGGTTACTTCTTCCATCTCATCGCCGGCATCCGTCACTTCCATGATTTCGGCCGCCTGATCGTCCGCCCATTTTTTCCGGTCTGCGGCAAGACTGTCGTATATGTCGTTTTGTACTTTTTTGCGTTCCTCCGCATCCATATCGTCAAAAGCATGAATTTCACCGTCGGCGATACTGCGGTTTACTTCGTTTCGGAATGCTTCCTGGCTCTGGGTGTGAATTGCCGTCGTACGGAGGTTTTTGTAGTCTTTAAATGTTCCTGCCGTTCGCCATATTGCCGGTACGCCTGAGAGTACGATACTGCCCATAAAGCCGCCTTTGAATGATTCGAATGCTTCCCGCGCAATATCTTCGGCACTTTTTTGCGGCATATCGTACTCTTCGCATAAAATATCCGCGAGCTTTTGTCCGCCGAGCGACGTAAAATACTGTAAGACTTCTTCGATCCCTTCTTCGATAGGCTCTGATGCAACAGCGATGCCGTTTCTGACCAGCATACCCGCGATCGTATTCCAGCCACCGGCATACTTTATTCGCCTAAACAGCTGCTCCGTCAGTTTTCCGGTGATCCCTTGTGTACCCTTTACTGCATTTTTCCATGCTGGAACATCTCCGAGCGCGACTTCAATCGCTCCCTGTAAGGAACCGGATAACGTCGCTACGATGGTTGCCGTTTTAACATCTGCCCCGTTTTCTCGAAGCTCGACATATTCGCTTCCTGCCGCTGTAAGCGCCGAAAACCCGAATGACATCGCAGGCCCGATACCCGGCACAATGGCTGCCGCAGCAGCTCCGGCGGTAAACGGTAGCGACTGTGCACCGCTTTTGAGCATTTCCATAAGCCACGAGCGCGGAAGCCTGTCGACCATCGCTTCATTATCTTTTTGTAGTGCGCGGTATTCGTTTTTCAAGAGTCCCGCAAGGTTTGCATCTCCTGTCAGTTCGGCTTTCATCATCTGCATACCGAGCGCGCCCTGCCGAATCATATTGACACCCGTCCACCATGAATCGGATATCGCATACCAATTGCCTTTGTCGCCCTCCCTATCGGCATCAGTACCGAGTAATGCGCGGTTATACATATCAAGATTTTGCATCGCATGTTCGACCGGCACGCCAAGCATATCCGAATAGCGCATCGCGGCCGCCATACGGTACGCGCGCCGCTCCGCTTCGGCCGGATCGTCCGTCGCGGCAATATAACGGTTGAGTTTTTCGTATTCTTCAGGCTTGAGGTTTATCACATATTTGTCACGGTTTCGCTGCGTTTCCGCCCGCGCTTTTTTCGCACTCTTTTCGATTGTCGAAAATAAATTTGCCCCCGGATCCGACTGCGCCGGCTGTTTGATCGGTTCGGGCTGGGGAGCTGCGCGTTGTATCACATTCGGTTCTGCAGGCTTTTCTGCTGTTGTTTCTTCTGGAACGGCAATACTTCCCGGTACGCCTGTCATACGTACACGAGTTACCGGCGATACATCGTTATTGATTTTGGGAATCGTGCTCTCTTCCGCATCCATCGCGGCATTCTGTTCGCCGTCAAAAAAATCGCTCATATTCTGCCTCTGTACTATCGGTAGTTTTCGATGACGTACTGCATCGCCGCTTCCTGTTGTTGCGCCTTAATTCGCTTTTTGACACTCATCTTTTGCCACTGCTCGTCGGTAATACTTTCTATCGGTGACTTCGTTGTCTGTGTTTCGGCAATCCGTGGGAGAATAATCCTGATCCTGACCATGAAATTATAGTCGATGCCTATCATTTTATGGTAGAAGGTAAAACAGGTTATCTTGCATTTTTCTACAATGATAGAACGCAGAAGTGGATTATTAAGT
>ENA-OOPA01000022-OOPA01000022.1-human-oral-metagenome-genome-assembly--contig:-NODE-22-length-9135-cov-3.816718_pt1 | contig 9135 bp, 9 predicted proteins | sample MGYA00245290_ERZ501122 | MGnify/ENA primary metagenome ERZ501122 (study PRJEB25959, sample SAMN05335051) | human oral metagenome | host: human-associated | place: USA: California | collected 2014-05-19...
TTTTTTAAAAAAGATGCACATTACATTAACCGAATTAATTAACCAATATTATGAACTTTTAAGCGGTTGTCTAGTTCGGTTGTGTTACCTGTGTTACCTGTATTTCTTGGTAGATAATCATGTATATTTCGTGTTGTTATAAACTTGATATTATCTCCCTCAGAAAATTCAAAGTCTGGTTCATAAGCTTCGGGTAACGAACTTCCTACTGTGTAGAGCAACGTTTCAAATTTAGCTGTTCTTCGACCACCTGTAACAACTAAATGATTTCCTAATGTGTCTGAATATAATCGCCCATAATTTTCCGGTCGAATGCTTTCAGCTGTGTTACTCAGATATTCTTCAACTCTTGTCAAACCTGTTGATTTAAACGGTGCTTCAAATTTAGTAATATTTGTTGCATTTTTTAATTCAAGTTCGCTAATTTTAAGTGAATTTGCTCTCAATTCATTTTTAGTTGCAAAATCATTAGTATCGATATTTCCACTAGACGTTATATACTCTTGATAATTTCTATTTGTCAGAATGTCAACACGTTGATTTTCATCTTTATAATTATAATTATCCGGAAAAATCTTAGCTAATGTATACATCATATCTTTAAAATTTGTAAAACCATTTTTGCGGTATACTTTAGTTTCTGTTGCGTTTTTATAGATATCTCCTATATATGTTTCTTTAGCATCTTCGCTAAGCCCCGTTGTGACTTCATTGAAATATTCTTCAACGCCTTTTTCGTTCGTCGAACTTCCCAAAACTCCACGGGTTGCACTTACAAAAGTATCTAAGTCAACATATTTTTCTTGACCTTCTTCATTTAAGAAAGCCTTTCTAAGTTGTTCTTTAGTAACAAGGTTGTCAACCGTTGGTTGATTGTTCCTAAGTTCGTCTAACTGTTCTTTAGTGGCAAGTTTTGAAATGTCCTGGTGTTCAGTTAAGTAATTCTTACTTCTTAATTCATTTTTAGTTACATAATCAGTTAACGGTTGGTGCTCCGTCAAATAATGCTTATCCTCTAATTGTGTAGTTGTTACAAAGTTAGAAGTATCTATATTAGCTGTTGTTGGTCTATCTTCAAGTTCTTTAAGTTTTCGCTTAATCTCGCTATCATCATAACTTGATGTCACTGGTCTAGCTTCTAATTGTGTAACTTTAGCTTCGACATCTTCAACAGATTTTTTCGTAGCTAAGTTTGATATATCCTGGTGTTTAGTCAAATAACCCTTTCCAGTCAACTGGGTTTCAGTGACATAACCATTAAGCGATTGATGTTGGGTTAAATAATTTTTACCTTCCAGCTGGTTTTTGTAACATATCCAGCTAACGACTGATGGCTTGTTAAATATCCCTTTTTCTCAACTTCTTCAACTGCTTTATTTACAATTGTTTCAGCGTTTGGAATTTCAGTCTTTAAAGCGCGTTTTTCTAAATTCTGTTGTTGTTGCCAGATTAGTAATGTTAGGTATATCGCTTTTTAAAGCATACTTTTCATTCGCTTGGGCTTCTGTTAAGAATTTACTGCCTTTTTCAATCTCCTTAATGGCGTTGTCAAAATCTTCTTTAGTAAGTACATCAACCCTATCAACAATTAGTCCATGTGCATAGAAACGCTCTTTTAATGGTAATTGTTTAGTTTTGTCAAATTTCTGAAACTCTGACATTGAATTTAAACCTAAATATATCAGCATCTCTAATTTCTTCATTTACATAAATGAAACAAATTACTTTTTCGTTTTGAGTGATCAAGCTAGTATCAAACTTAATTTTAGCTTTATTATCTTCAACAACCGCTTCAGTTTTCCAATATGAACCAGTTTTTACAAACTTGAATAACGCTATTAAGTTCTTACCAGCTAATTGCTCATTAGCAATCTCAAACTCAAAAAGTCCATTATTTCTATCATGTGAATAAAGTTCAGAATATGTGTCTTCTACTTCCCTAGTTTTAGTTGTGTTTTCTATAGTGAATTTAATTATTTTTTCCATTGCTTCACTCCTCATCAAATTGATCTTTTATTTTTCCAATCGTTTTTCAAACCTTTTGGAATGGTACACCAATTTCAGATAAGTTCTCAATTAGTGACAATCCATAAGTTGCTATAAAGAAGAAAATAAAACGTTGCTGCTACTTCTTCAAAACCTATGAAATTTAAATAAGGATAAACCGTTACACCTAGCATAAGTACTGCTAGATGTTCGATTAATCCCCTTCTCCCAATTGTTGAATTTAAAGTCTTTGTCACCCAAGCTTTTATCATCCCAGTTAATATATCTAGTACTATTACTCCCGCAAATGCATGTATATAAGCATCGTTAAATAGTTCATAATATTGGTTAATTAATTCGGTTAATGTAATGTGCATCTTTTTTAAAAAAACCGCCTTTCTATAAAATTTAATTGTTCTTACATATTAATCAATCACCGCATGGCCATCACCACCCTAGAAATTTATTAGTTGTTTATTTATCCTCTAATAGCTTTTCAAGTCGTTCTAACCTTGCATTTAAACTCTTAACTTCAGCTTTTAACTCTTTGTTTTCAGCTGATAACTCTTGCACTGCCTTTGTAGTAATATGTAACAGTCTGAAGTCATCAATTGTTAGCGTGTTGACATTCTCACCTACTAAGTCAGCTTGTATTTTTTCTACCTCTTGCGCTATAAGCCCAATATTAGTATGTGGCTTAGTATATCCAAATTTATCTGGTTTCCAGTCAAAAGACTTAAATTTAAGCTTGTTAATAACTTCTAAGGCGTTATGTTCACAATCTTTAATGTTTTCTTTTAATCGTTTATCAGAGTCAGCCCTACCAACTGCAACAGCATAATCGGCTTGTGTTCCCGTTCCATCGTTAACCCAGAAATGAGTTCCACCTCGACCAGTTTTTAACCCTATCCATGAAATACGATTCAACGTTTTTGTTGTATCGTGTCTACCATTACCACCGATGGCTCTTACTGGTGTATCACCATATCTGTTAGTCATTACAGCTGTGCCAAGCACGGCCGTTAACTTACCAGATCCAGGGAATACACTGGCTCTAAAACCACCTTGTATTTCTCCGAATACTGAAAGTCCTACTTCAGCAGGTGTATATAATGGCTTGTTAGGGTTTGTTACATCATCAACCCTATAAATGTTTAAACCTTGGTTAAGTCCATCACCTTCAGAACCTCTGAACTGCATACCATAACCAGCTGTCTCACCCCATTTATGTGGCGCACTAATTCTAAGGTTAGCACCTTGACTATCTAAGACACCAGTTTCTCCGACAATAAACTTACTACCTGTGAATGTTTTACCATGGATATCATCAGCGATCATAGTTCCCTTGATTTTAACAAGTCCTTCGTCTTGGCCTTCAGCATTTTTTTCAACGCTTAAGTTGATTGAACTTATTACTTCATTTTTCTTAACCATCAAACCTAATTCATCTTTAGTCTGATTAATGCTACTTTCCAATCTTTCCTTGATTAAATTCAAGTCTTCTGGTGCTGGAGTCCATGGCGTTGCCACTGGCCCTTTTTCAATTTTCGGAAATCTAAAATAAACCTTGTCACCTTCTTCACAAGTACCTTGCATACCTTCTAAGAAAAATGTAATGTCACGTTCAAATTTATTAGTAAAGGTGTGTGAAAAACGTTGCCATTCTGGTGTTATTTCAAAAGTTCCTTCTTTTATCCCGCCAGTACCTTGGCCCATTCTAGTGAATGTAATATCTTTACTAGCTTTAATATCGATGCTCCATGTCAATTGAGTATCTTGGTATTCGTTTTGTAAAAAGTCAGCTAATACAAAATAAACGCCTTCGCTATCATCAACATTATGTTTAGTCATTACTAATGTGCCATTCTGAAGTGTTCTTTGCCAATTACTCATTACTGGCATTACATTATTCATTTCAGCACTATCTTTTAATAAGTTTCGACCACCATTTATTACTTGTTCCCTAAATTCTCCAATTGTTGAGTTGAAATTCTCCATCGTATGATCGAACGTTTTGTATTTTTCCAGGATGTCAGTAATCTCTACTATATCTGGCTTATCGTCTAATCTTTCTCTAGTTAAGTTACTAATACCATTACATGTAGTAAGTACCACTATCTCTATTGGTTCACCGTTCTGTTCCTTATCTTCAATTGCAAGCGCTGGGATGTGGCCATCTCCACTTACACTAACTTCTTCAAATTCGCTCCATTCAGTACGATCAGCGCCCCTATATTTCATTCTTGATACAAAACCTTCGTTTAGTTGAACATTGTCATAAAATACATCTAAGTAAGCTTTAACGCCAGTTGTCTTTTTATTTACATACTTACCTTCAAACCTAACATTTGTTGTTAAGGTATGTGCTTTTAAATCTTCTAACGATGGTTGCCATGGTGTTACATCTTCACCATTTTCAATTTTTAAGCAATTCAAGTAATAATCAACAGCTTGGTCTTGTTTGTTGTATATCGCAAATATACAGCTATCAAAATCATATTCAGCTGTGAATGTTGTTGCTACTCGTTGGCTGATCCCTGGTAAACCAATTGTCATTATTTGTTCTTGTTGGCCAACAATTTCATTGTTTTTATATAAAAATAGTTTTATCTCTATTTCAATATCATTTTCAGTATTTTTTAACATATCCATAGAAACTGTATATTTATCATCTTTTTTAACACTAAATTTAAACTGATCACTTACCAACCCACGAAATGTATCAGTTGGAGTTCCAAACAATTTGAATACCATCACCGAAATTATCTATACTTTTCACAAAATTCAATTCTAAACCATTGTTGATGGCGTTTGTACTCCAGTGTAATAGCTTATGTTCAAAGTTTGAGTTAGGTAGATAATTTAGGTTTGTTGTTGCTGCTGGCCTTAAGTCTTCAACATTCGGCATCCACGTTTTAGGTACTGTATTCCCATAAGCCATATAAGGTTCAGCAATCTTAAAGTGGCCGTTCTTTGTTGAGAACATAAAGAATAAGTTATCATCCAAAGAGGTAAAGTCATTTTTAACTTCATACACAAATTCTTTTACCACCCACTTGTTGCGGGGTGTATTGGCACCTAAGTCAAACCCAGCCATTTGCTTGTTATTTTTATGTGATTTTAAAGCCAGGTGTAAACCGTTATCAAGTGGCACATCATCAAATATATAAATAGGTAATCTGATAACGATTTTTTCACCGCGTTTAAATTCCTTTTTATCGCTTCTAAATGAAATACCTTTCCATGAATTTCTAGCTAACCCATTATTATTAATTTCAACAGAGTTTTTATCGTTATAATCTTTTTCATTGATAGTAGGGTTTGCACCATTTAACGTATAAGCGCTACTATCTTTAATTTGAGTATCTTTTAATAAGTTAAAGTTAAATGCTGAAATTCCATCTTCTCCCAGTATTCTAGTCCAGCTGTATTCTCGTGGATCTGTTGGCGGTGTTTTCTTATCACCACTATATATCCCAATATACTTAGAGTTAGAGTCATCATTCATATTACTACCATCAGCATTATTAGAGTACTTCTTATGAACATAAGCATCTTTTCCCTTAAGTCCTTCCATGTTAGGAATACTCTTTTTAACTTCATCAACAATTTCTTGTGTTTTACCTTCAACAATATTCTTGAATGTCTTTTCAACAATTCCTTGCTCCAGGTGAAATTCTCCAGTATCTAAATCCCAATAACTTCTACCATCAGCCGCTTGTATTCGTCCAGCTTTCAGTATTCCCGCGTTGATTAAATCAAGTGTAGCCCCATCACCATCAAGGAATGTTCTCCAGTTCCATTCTCCGTTAGGTTTCTTAGTGTTAGCTATAGCAATCTTACCAGCGCCCATATAAACAACCTTAGTAGGGTTCTGGTCTATTGGTTTATCAAATGAATAGTAACCCGCTGGCAATTCATATTTGTTATTGGCTTTAAGATCATAGTTATAACCGTCTTCATTTAAAAACTTATCTGATAATCTTTCTCGTATTTGATCCAACCAATATATTGTATCGTTTTGAAAATTCTTAACATCTTTAGCAAGTTCTATAGTCCTGCTAAATGGTGAACTTGTCACTTTGTCACCAATACCAAATTCAGTAAGCTTGTTGTCTGTAAGGTTTCTAACAACCTTGAAAACTCTTGTTTTGTACTTAATTCCTAGTTTAGGGTTATACACTCCAACAGTATCTCCAAGATCTAAATTACCAACGTTCCTAACTGTTGCTTTATATTCGACTTGAACTCTACTATTTTGTTTTAACCATTCATAAGCTAATACAATCAAGCGTTCTGGATCTTCTTCATCTTGAAATTCAACAATCTTAACCCTTGGTTTAGTTCCTTTTTCAAACCCATAAATTTTTAGTAAGTGCTGGGATCTCCAGCATTTCTTCACCAGCTGGCTTATCTACTGGCTTACCAGCAAATTTTTCCCAGACAACGTCTTTATAAGTTATTCTTCGACCATACCCCCCAGTGGCCTGGCCATCTTCATCCCTTATTTCTTCCCCTTTACCACGACCAATTACAGCTGTATATATAGCACCTTTTGAGTTTTTCTCTTTAACTGTTAATAAGTCTTTACCATGGATGAATACTTTACCATTGTCACGGCCCATACGTTTAAAAACATCCAGGTATCTAGCTGTAATTTTACCTTTAGTAAACTCTAGTCTTGGCGCTATTTCAATCTGTGTTTCTTCCACTAATTTACTAAGCGCTTCTTTTCTTGATAAATAATAGAAATTACCAGAATATAAACGTTGAACGTTAACAGTCCCTAACTGCCAGCTTGAACCATTTAATAAAGTGGTTAAGACTCCAACTAGTTCCTTATTTTGTGGTCTATAATCTTTAATGTAACCATCGCTTTCCATATCATCGAAAAATTTATGTACTGCTGTAATTTTTACATGTGTTGTACTTTCTTTATCCACTCTATCTATTTTATATAGGTGAAATACATCTTTTTGTTTATAGTCCTTGTGGCCAATAAATACAGCCTTATCGACTAAATCATTATAATTTACTACGACTTCTAACGTGTGAAGTTTATTTAATTCATTCGTTTCTTTTCCTTCCAGAGGATCGACTGCACCTATTAAGTTTTCATTGTTATCAAATAAAAATAATTTTGTCATTAGTATAATCGCTCCTTCGTATGCACTTCTAACAGCTTGCTATTTGTACTAGTAATTACATCACCTTGCTTAACAGTAAAATCAAAGTCACTTTCAACAAAGTCTATTAATTCACTCTTATTAGTAGAATTAAGCTTTAATAAGTAATCAGCATTCAAGTCTATTTCCAACACATCACCCATTGCAAATTTGTGGTTTATTACTAGTTTTTTAGTAGTGTTTTCATTCTTGATAATAACCTTATCTCCAGGTGCTGCTGTTGCCATTTTAATTAACACTGGTACACATTCATTAGGGTTCTTAGGTAGTTTAGTAATAGTCACCCTATTAGTACCAGTATCTTTATCAACGTTCTTATACTTGTAAGGATCCAAGCATAAAAAAGAAATAGTAGCAACAACGTTATTGTCAATCTCATCTATTTCATCAGCACTTTCAAAAAATGCATTAAAGTAATAATCTGGTTCATCTGTAAACTTAAGTTGTTTAGGTTCTGGCTTATGTAATAGTAAATTAAGTTTATTAAAGTTCTCCCTATAGTTGGCGCTAGTATTCTTTAATAGGTATTTAATAACTATTGGCCTTGGTTCTAATGTATTTGATGTTAAATACTTCCCATCAGCTCCAGGCGTTTTTATTAGACTCTATTTCACGCCCTATTAATGCACGTCCCTTAACTGATAGAGTGGTAAACCCTGGTAAAACATCTTCTAGCGCTTGGCCATTAAATATAGTTTTAAAAGGAGTAGACTGGGTGTCTACTCCTCCTGGTTTTGTAAAATCATACATATTTTCAATTACCTTTCTAAATAGAATATACTTCTTCAAGTTGGATATTTTGCTTGTTAACGCTATTCACATCATCTACGAACTTACCAAATGCATTGTTGCCTAACTGAAGGTTTAATTGCATTGGGCGTTTAGAAAAGTCGTATTCAGTACGAACTTCACCAGAGATAACATCATTTCTTGTTACACCAATATTATTAATATCGCTGTTCAAGTTAGCTGGTGAAACAGCATAATTGATATTGTCAGCCACTTGTGTAGCCAACTTACCAGCATAATTAATAGCTTTTTTCGCTGTGTCTTTCATACCAACAACCATTCCCATTGGCACCCATCGTGTTATCTTAGCAACAACCCTAGATGGTGAGTGGATAGCTAAAGCACTTCTAATAGCAGACGCCGCCGCGTTAGCAATTGACATAGCTGTTGCCATTACAGCCCCAGCCCTTGACTGCATACCAGCAATGAAACCATCCATTAAGTAACCACCAGCACTAACAAATTGGCCATAATAAGACTGTAATGTACTTACTGCTTGACTTCCCATTTGTTGAACCGTGCTAATTACTGTTGATTGAGCTTGTCTAATTCGACTTTCTAACTGGCTCATACTATTAGATGTTGCATTGTTAATGCTGTTAAATGCATTTTGCAACGTTTGTTCCATTTGTGAAGCTGCTTGTTGTACTGTACTTGAAATAGTACTAAAGCTTGAACTAATGTTCGAACTGATGCTTGCCATAGTTGAACTAATGTTACTAGCAACAGAGCTAAATGTTGAACTTGTTGATGATTGAACTTGACTGCAACCTTGTTCTACTGCACTAGTTACACCTTGCATAGCGCTTTGAACTTGTGACTGCATGTTCTGGAAATTTGAAACAACCCCAGTGGCCAAGTTTGCTGTTGCTGTATTTGCTGTATTAGCAACATTTTTCCCAAGTGGCTTGGTTAGTCATGCTTACGTTATTTAAGCTTGTTTGTGCTGCCATATCTACTTGTGACATGTTAGCGCCAACCACTCCAGGCATTAGTCCAGTTTGCATACTCGCTGCACTGTTAATAGCTGTGAATTGGGCGTTTGCATTTGCTGAAAGTGCATCTAATTGGGCATTTGAGTTAAAGAGGTAGAAAAAATACAAGCTGACTTAGTAGGTGAGAATGTCAACACGCTAACAATTGATGACTTCAGACTGTTACATATTAACTACAA
>ENA-OOPA01000023-OOPA01000023.1-human-oral-metagenome-genome-assembly--contig:-NODE-23-length-8730-cov-6.844473_pt1 | contig 8730 bp, 19 predicted proteins | sample MGYA00245290_ERZ501122 | MGnify/ENA primary metagenome ERZ501122 (study PRJEB25959, sample SAMN05335051) | human oral metagenome | host: human-associated | place: USA: California | collected 2014-05-19...
TCGTTGAAGCCATGGATTTCAAATTGTTCCTGTCTTTTATCCATGAATGTTGTATGTGGCTCATCCTTTTGGAACCAAAACATTTTGGATCCGCAGCAGCAATCTAATATTTTCATCACTAACTCTCCTCTACAATTAGTTCTTTCCCTCTCATCTTGCGTTTTTCAATCTTGAGTTCATAGACACTTACTTTAACGTCTTTATCGCGCTTAGCGTTTCTAACTAAAAGCTTTACCAAATCTAGATCACGATAAGTTTTCCTAATAACATCGCCAGGCTTACCATTGATCCTAATTTCTAACATGTATTCAGTGACATATCTAGGTGTCATTTCGCTGCCCCCATATACTCTCGACCTTTCCAAATCACTGTATTGAATACCCGTTTGTATTCCCCTTCGCCTTTTGCAAAATTTCATGCACACTTTCTTTGACATATATGGCTTCTCCTGAAAAGTTGATTTCTGTTTCATCACCCTGTTCTTCCATATACGTTACCATGTTAATATTTACAGCCACCTCTTTGTCGCATGCGTTTGTTAAGTAAATAATCATTTTTTCACCATCCTAAGTGTTATCAATAGTTCTTTAAGTACTATCCTTACAAATTTTCTAAAAGCTACATCCAATTCACTTTTACCATCTACAATCGGTTCATCTAGCGTTTTACTGATTTCCTTAATTATAGGCACAGTTATTACGTACCCAATTAGTATGATAAGTACGACGATTATCTCATATATCCTTTCTATGTAAGCCATTAGTACCCCACCCATATTAAATCCCATTCAATACCCAACTTTTTCATAACCTGTTTCGCTTTGTCCCTTTCAAATTTCGTTGCGCTTGAAGGGTACGTCGTTACCTGGTATTGCTCATCATCATTGTTTTTATGCTCGATTACATAATATTTTTGCTTTTTCCCCCAATTATCCGGTGTCTTAATAAGGTAGACCCTTTCCTCTTCCACCACATAACCGAACTGCATCATGTTTGCCAGAACTGATACTATATCTTGTTCTTTAAACCATTCCTGAACTTCTTCCGGCATTTTCCCTTCTTCAAACATTTTTACCAGATCTAATAACCCAAGTTCCTTAGGTCTGTATTTCCACCAAATTGAGACATCCAAAGGAACCATTGGCTTGAGTGATTCAGCAAATTCCGCAATTTCACGATTTCCCTTGATGTCGACACTTCCATTATTTTTTGACAATATTATGCGTCCTCTTGAGTCATGATTGTTCATAGTCATCCACCAACATATACGTTTGTCCTTCCCAATCGTATTCATTTAAATAGAAATCAATAGATGCATGATTGACAACCCCATTATCGTTTTTAATAACTAGCTTATCACCATCATCTTCCCAAATCAGTCTCATGTATCGGTTATCTTCAAGGCTTTCGTACCCACTCCATTTTGCCCCTTCAATGTGCAGCTTACCAAGCAATTCTTTCAACTTATCAAACGTTCTAACTCTATACAGAATAATCATTTTGATTTCTCCTCTCTATGTCTTCGCAACACTTTCATGTCAAAGTCTTGTTCCTTGAATTCTTCAGCAAGTCCTTATTCTCATAGACATTACCAACAATTTTGAAGTTTGCAGGGAAAGCAAGGAACTCAATCAACAAAATGTCTCTTTCAGATAATCTACACAGCATTTCTGATACATGATCTTTTAATAAATTTCCACCATACTTGTAATGTCTCAGGGAAATCACTAGCCCATGGTCTATCTCAAGAACGGCTAAATTCTTTACATCGTATTCTCCAGCGGTAACTTCGTTGTCATCGCCGTAAGACTCGTCTTCATAACAAATCGTGTCATCAAATTCGATAATATCCCCGTCAAAGAGTTCTTTACCGTCGCAGTCTTTCAATCCGGTACTCTGCATCAATTCGATGCCGTCTCTTACCATGCAGATTTGAAAGTCTATCATGTTCAAGAACACTTGTCCGTTATGTACAATAACTCTGGACTTATACATTTTTCCTTTGTACCACGCTCTGAATTTAGGTATCATTCCGCTGCCTCCACTATCTCCCAGTTAACATGGAGTTTATCCATCAATGCTTCCGCCTCTGGCTTTGTAAATTTATCAGCTTTGCTAATATCAACAAGCCCATATCTATCTGTTTCGCTCTTAGCAATATACTGGTTACCATCGGAACAATCTCTCCAGTTTGTCGGCGCCTTGATAATATACTTCGTATCGTACTGGATGTGGTAACCAAATTGGAACATGTTAGCGAGTGTTATTTCAATTCGCAAATCCACGTCTATTGTTTCCATCCAACTATTTATTTCTATTGGTAACCGACTGTCTGATGAAGCATAGTAATCGACCATGGTATAAATACTCATCTGGTTTTTAATAGAATCCTCAAACCATCTAGCAACGAATATAGGGACGGTTGGCTTTAGGCTTTCTAGGTACTCTATCGCCTCTTTGTGCATTTGATCGCACCATTTCGTTCCTTTCTTAGTTTCTTTTAATGTTTCGAGTGCTTTATCTAAGTTGCTTCTCTCTCTCATTCCACTACCTCCATTTCCATGATCGCTGCCATAGTGAATACTCTATCTCCATACTTGCAATACTCATACTCATTATGAGTTGTGGCTTCCCTTTCTTTCGAGAACCCCTCAGATAACAACCATTCGTGCGCCGATTCGCGGGTGTTGAATACCTTGCGGTATACGTCATACTCGCAATCATCTTCTCCTTCAGTTCTATACCAATTGATAGCATACATTTTTTTATTCATAGAATGGCACCTCGCTCGGCTCATCTTTCAACTTCAAAGCAACAATGCGTTGATTAAGCATTTTATTGTCACTTCTCAATTCCCATAGTTCATCTTTCAACTTGGACCTTTGATAACGCAGGCTATTTACTTGTAATTTGAGTTCATCGTTTTCTGCTAATAATTTTTCTGGATCTAGCACTGGCTTAAATTCTGGAAAGCCGGCAACCGGTCTTAATTCCTTGCCTTCTTCCACCAATTCAAATCGCCCATCCATAAACTGGTCAAAAGGTATGGTCCAAACATTATCGTGCAAAGGGCCTTTCTCAACATAAACGACAACTTTCCGAAAGGTGGCCACTTCTAAGGCTATACCTACAGGCATTACCACCTCACCGGACTCCACATATCTGTAATGTTGGCCTGGTTGTAATTCGTTCATCATTCATCATCCTCCGGATAAGCACTAGCCATCAACCCAAGCGCAATCAAGACCAGCACTCCTAATATAATTACAACCATTAGAATTTCCCCCTAATCAAATTCTCGACCAGCTCCCGGTCCGATGGATCATAGGGATAATACCGCATCGAAAGCGAGAACACCCCATCTGCATCTAATTCAATCGCAACCTTCCGCATCCCATTGACAAAGTAAATATGCGGATGCTTAGCCCATTGAGTCACGCGACCAGATGCAATCACCTTCTTAGCCAATTCACTAATCTTAGGCTCAGTTTGATTTGCCAAAGACTTCAGATAATCAATATACCCACGAATCGTCTTTCGGCCATAATGAGACTCGCCACGTTCCGCCTTGAGAATTTCTTCTTTGATACGGTCAACATTGTCAGGCGCCAAACGAACGCCGTTGCCGTTCTTGTTCAATCCTAGGCGGTAGTTTTCTTCTTGCCACTTCAACTTCTCAACTCTTGCTTCTTGAGCGCGTATCTCATCATTCTTAGCAGATAGACGCTCATCAAGTTGTCTATTCTGCTTTATCCAGGCATCGGCACCGCGCTTGTCATTAACCGGCGAACCATGTGTAATCTTCGTATGATCATACATAACTTCCACAATCGCTTCCGATTCAGCATACAATCTAGCTAACTTAGACTCTGCTACTTCTAATCTAGTTGCCATAGCTTAGTTTTCCTCCCACAATAACCGAACTAAAGACGCTGCATTATGGCCGCTCCATGACTCCTCAAAATCGTTGACAGAAACTACCGGTAGTGCCATATACCCATGTTCTTTGATAAGGTCTCGCGCCCATTCATCTTGTGTCACATCATAATAATCAAACCCAAAGCCATGTTCTTCCAACCAAGCCTTTGTCTTTTCACAATTTGGACAATTACTCTTTCCATATACAGTTAAATTTTTCATTTTCCCGCTCCTCCTTGTATAACTACTGAAAGCTCCACGATCTTTGCTAACCTATAACCGTTAGGCCCAGTTAAAATATACGACCACTCTTCGTTACGATATTCAAAACCTTCTGCTAAAAGATGCTTATGTACCCATTCTTTTGAGTCATATGCAAAGGCGTACGTGCCGATTTCCATTTCATCTTTTGCATCTTTGTCAAAATCAACTATTACCTTAATCGCGCTGTATACTTTCATTCCTGAACACCATGTGTGAGCACTTCCGTACTCATAACCTCAATTTCAGGATATTTAACATCCTCCACTACATAGCGTATCTTTTCGCCATCAACCACCGTCTCGTATAGCTTATGCAGACGGGGTTTAGCATCGTCCCCAACTTTCCATTGGCGAACCAATCGAGGACCCGCATCATCCTGCTTAACTCTTTCAGGAGGGTGACTGTTCATCTTCATCACCATCAGCACACCAGAAATCAGAATTACAACGGCCATTACTAGCGGAATAATCAAGAATCTATTATCAAACTTAGCCATTTTCTTTCCCCTCCTTGTCCATCCAAGCCACTGTCATAGCTATGTAGTTGCACATATCTAGTAAGCTATCACGCATGGACTCATTGACTTTGGCATCCGGACTTTTTACCAACTGCTTAACCCGTTCAAACTTATGGTAGATTTGAGCAATACCTGGAGTAAGTCCGAACTCATTCAACGTCTTTTCAAAGCTATTCCCATAATCGGAATTCTTCCTATCATAGGTGTCTTTCATTTCTTTTAGGACCGCATCATAGCCATGGTTACTTTTGTTGACATCTTTCTCATTTTTGGATTGCGTTTCAATCACGTTAACAGCCTCATTAGAAATAACTGACCCTCTTTTATTAGGCCTTGAGATTTTGGAAAATGCCACAGGATAATTCTTAGGTGTATAAATGGTTACACCCTTTAAAATTGATTCATAAGAAAGCCATGATGCATCAAACCGACTTAACCAAGGATACTCAATAACAATAAGATGATTAGTTCCATTTGAACCATATTCAAACTCTTTAGCCATTTCGTCAGGCAGGAGATTATCCAACCCATAAATAGCATTGTATGTCTGCAGCACACGGATAACATCGTGCTTTGAATTTACTTCATAGATCATTCGTCTTCCCTCCTACCGATGGCACCGCACAACGCGCAGATGCTTTCCTACTCGATTATGCTTCCGTAGCCACTTGAATACTTCTTCTTCCGTATCGGCCACAAATCTAATCTTGTCTTTACCCTCGACTGCTGCAAACAACCAGTCAGTCTTAGGTAAGCATTGGTGACGCGTTGGAATGTAGGTCTCACAGTACACATCCCGAACATCAGTCCGATGGTTGCTATCAGCCCAATTTGCCTTCATCAGAATGCACCCCCGAAATGTTCATCCGGTACTGCATTGTATACGCCATTAGGAACCTGTTCAGGCGCCGGATAACTACCAGGGCCAGCATAGCCACCTTGGTAAGCACTCTGACGATTCTCTTGTGACTTCTTAGAGTCCAAGAAGTCAAATTCTTCTACCACAAAAGTAGTCGTATAATGGGTTACCCCATCTTTTTCGTACTGCCCCGTTTCGCAACGAGTCTTTACTGCTAACTGGCTACCCTTCTTGGTCCATTTAGCAATTGCTTCAGCTGCATTACGCCAAGCCCGAATACGGATAAAGTCTGCATCCCGTTCACCATTGCTATTAGTGAACCGTCTATTAACGGCCAAGTTAAACTCAGCTACCGCCATGCCACTGCCGGTGTACTTAAGCTCAACGTCTCTCGTTAACCGTCCAATAAAAGTACAGTTATTCATCGGCTGCTACCTCCTTTTCTTGTCATGACGCGGTGTTCATAGTACCGCTTCATGTCGCGTAAATCATCGCGCATTGCTAGTAAGTCTTCCCGGTTACGAATCGCAATCGTCTTGTTCTGACGTTCCATCCGGCGGCAGAAGCCAATCTCAATTTCCAACTCCTTAATAACGGAATCGAACTTATTAGCTAAATCTTGTTGACGTGCCACTCTGATTTCTCGTTCGTGATCCAACTTATTATCTAAACGAGCTAACCAGTTTTCGTGATGCTCAACATCACGCATTAAGCCAACTACACATGCTCCAACCAATAGGAGCAACACTGCTACAAAACCATAAAATACAGGCATCATTTTTTATTATTCTCCTTTATATTTTGATTCGACGGTTCTTACCGCCCATTTGAATTTCTTTTGCTAGACTATCCAACCGTTCACCAAGTCGAGTAACATCCATTGGCAGGACATCCCTCCCCATTCGCAACTGGTCCAGATAGTCGTGCTTTGTTAAGTTTGAGGTGAAGAAGGTTGCCTTCCCATGCTCCATCCGATAATTCAGAATGGCATATAGAACTTCTTTCACCGACCAATTAGATGGCGTCTCAGTCCCAATGTCATCAAGAATCAGAACCTCAGACTTTTTAATCTTGTCCACTTCTCTAATAAGAGATCGACTGTCTAAGTTCATCTTTTCCTTGATTGTCCGGAACATCACGCCAACATTGATGAATGTCACACCAATGTCTTTATCTACTAGTCGCTGGCTCAAGAACCCCATTAGGTGCGTTTTACCAACGCCCATCTGTCCTACCAACCACATGCCAAGATTCTTTCCATCATGCTTGTAGTTAGCAATGAAGTTCTTAATGTACGTGACAGCTTCCACCATTTCCGTTGTGACATCTGCTTTCCCAATCACGGCATCTTTGAATGTCCGCGTTGTTTCATCATAGACAGCAGTAGCCATCATACGTTCCCCGGCTTGCATACGATACGCCATTGCTTCAGACCGTGGCCGGTAAATCAACTCGATATTGTTGTTTACCAGGGCCATTTCAACCTGGTACCACTTATCGTAGTTATCGGCAGTCCTAGTAATGACCCGCCAGTACTCTAATAGCCTGGTGATATTTCTCTGCACGATTTCATCCTCGCGTTGCAAATCATGCGCCATCAAGAACTCTTTCACTAGTTGGTTAGAGAAAACCTTATTCAGGGTCCGCTCCACCATTTCTCGGTGGTGTGGTAGTGGCTGCACATCTTGCAAGGCACTACTTACTGACATCATTCCATCCATGAAGTAATGTCTCCCTTCTCAAGTAAGGTCTTTGCTTCATCCTCGCTCATTGAAGGTTTATAGGCAGGAGGATTAGAAGGCATTTGAGATCCCGCATCATTCAAATAGCTTTCAAACTTTTCAGAATTAAACAATGTCGCAGGTCTTAGATATACTCGCATCTTGTTGTCCCTTAGCCACTTGGCAGATTGATTGTCAATTACCCGTTTCATATCATCTACCGTGTATCCTTCTTTTAGTCGAGCGGTAATATATTTTGTGTTCCCTTTCGATTTAGGCGAAAATTTCTTTCTCGTTTTCTCATTCAAGTAATCAATGACTTTTGCGACATCATCCTTGGCATCGTCTGGCTTGCCAGACAATATATTATTAAAAGGAGTATTATTATATATAGTATTATTCTCTAGGACATTTCTGTCCTCCCTCTTTGGACAAAATTGTCCTCCCCCCTCAGGGCATTTTTGTCCTCCCCCCAGGGCATTTTTGACCGCACCATCTACAATGGAGATATACCGTCTTTCAACGTATTTACCTCCATCGGCGTATTCCATTTCTAATCTGAAATACCCCATCTTACCAAGGTTACTGATCCATCTTCTTACAGTCCTTGCATCAACGCCATATAGAGAAGCAAAGTATGCGTTGCTTGCATAGCACTCTCCATTCATATTGCATAGAGCCGTAACTTCTGCATACAGTAATTTTTCAGCAGCCTTCAACCTCATGTCGTACCGAACGTTAGCCGGCACTACCGCGTAATAATTAGGAACCTCTGTCATCATATTCACCTCTAATCTTGATTCGTCTTAATTGTTCATCATCCAATTTAATCCCTGGTGGAAGGTGCCATTTTTCTAGGAACCTTTCTGCCCCTATCGTGTGATACTCTGAATGGTGTTCGCGACATAAGGCCATCACCCGATGCTTCCGGTGGTCTACCTTATTTCTGTCAGCACCCATCCCCACCGCGTCAACGTGGTGAATATCAGCTCCATACTTTCCGCAGCAGATACACCGTCTGTTCATTGTGTATAAGAACAGAATCTTTTGATCGTCCGCATCTAGGTAATAGGACCGTTCATAGAACGGAACGCCCCAATAGAAGCAGCATTGGATGATATATGCTATGAAGTCTTTTGCTAATTCAAGGCTCATGCAACCATCTGCCAAAGAGAATGGTTCAATCTCCTTGATTTCAGCAAATTTCTTCTTGAATTCAGACTTTATAAAGTCTTCTTCATACCCAGAATGATTTGCTATGTCTCTGAATAACCCATAGATCTTACGCCTTTGGTCCGGCGTTATGAATCTTGAGTCTTCAAACTCAAGACTAGCCATTATCTGACCTTGATTGCTTTTCCGTACTAGTTGTCTTTTACTTATAGCAACCGGTAACTCAAAGGTAGCAATCTTACCTTCCAACTTAATAAGTTTTACTTTCATCGTTTTTTT
>ENA-OOPA01000024-OOPA01000024.1-human-oral-metagenome-genome-assembly--contig:-NODE-24-length-8261-cov-6.705680_pt1 | contig 8261 bp, 9 predicted proteins | sample MGYA00245290_ERZ501122 | MGnify/ENA primary metagenome ERZ501122 (study PRJEB25959, sample SAMN05335051) | human oral metagenome | host: human-associated | place: USA: California | collected 2014-05-19...
GATAAATCTCTGCTGATGATTTAGCTGATTATGTAGGTGTATCACGATCTACTATTTTTTCGTTATGAAAAAGGCGATATAGAAAAAGTAGGCCCTGAAGTTTTAAAAAAGATTGCTGATAAGTTACGCATTTCCCCCGCTGAACTTATGGGTTGGAGTGATGAAACTTCAGTAGAACCAAAAATATATACAGATTTAGATCTACGCAAAATGGCAGAAAACGCAAAAACATTTGACGGTAAACCGCTAAATGAAGAAGATATTGAAGCCATTCAAAACATCATAGAAATATATCTTAATAGAAAATGAGCATTGAAGACATTTGCCAAAAATACGGTGTCAGAATAGAATATTTTGACAAGGATTTGTGGGATAGAAATGGTATCTATGTAGATGAAATTAAAGTTGTTTTTGTAAGCAGAGATTTAGCTCCTGAAAAACAAAAACAAGTCATATTGCATGAGTTAGGACATATCAATCACACTGAAAGAGAATATCAAAATGCACTTATAAGATGCGAAAACGAAGCAAATAGGAATATGATTCATCATCTTTTGGAAGATGCACTAGCTGGCTTAGAAAGTCCGGAAGATTTCAACTATCTAAAATTTATGGAATACTATAATTTAAAAACCACTACTGACGAGGTAATGGTAAAAGAAGAATATCAAAGTTTACTTAAAAATTTTATTGGAGGTTAATATGAAATTTTGTCCAGAATGTGGCAACTCAGTAGAGGGCTATAAATTTTGTCCGAATTGCGGTTTTTCCATCGCTAACCAGGAAACGACTGAACAACCTCAGCCAGTCGATAAACCGGCTTCTCCATCTCCTGCTCCACGAAGCAGAAAAACGGATAAAGTCGGACCACTTGAGATTGATAGATATAATCGCACTTATCGCATAAATGGAGCTCGCAAAGCAAAAGGTTCGTCTGGAATGGTCGCAGGAGCCGTAAAAGTTGGGCTTGCAATGGGAACAGGCGGTTTGTCTTTGATCCCGTCCTTGGTTAAAAAAGACAAGAACGATACAGACTGGTATTCGTTCGAGGATTTGGTATCTTATGAATTGATTGTAAATAATCAGACTGTTGTTTCGGGTGGTGTTGGTCAAGCTTTGGTTGCAGGCGCTATGTTTGGACCTATTGGAGCAGTTGCAGGGGGTATCGTATCCAAACGAAAATCAACCTCTAAAATTTTAAACATGACTCTTCGTGTGACTTCAAATGATTTCAATAAACCAGTTGTATTCATTGACTTGATTAGAAAGCCTATAAAGAACTCTTCGAAAGAATACAAGCAAGCAGTCGAAAACGCTCAGCGAATCATGGGAGCGTTGGACGTAATCGTTCATAATTCGTAAATAAAAAAGCCTCACGCTCTCTAAGTTTGGCGACTCTGAGCGTGAGACAATCAGGATAGTAAAAGGCATTAAAAAGTCCTTTTTACTATACCCATTTTATCAAAAAAGTGAGGTAAAAACAATGGCATCATACCGAAAAAGAGAGAATGGTAAGTGGGAATATCGTATTTCTTATAAAACTCATGATGGAAAATATAAGAAAGCTGAGAAAGGTGGTTTCCCGACTAAAAAGGCTGCACAGATAGCAGCAGCCGAAAGAGAGAAAGAACTACTTCTTCCCTCTTATATTTCGGATGACATTACCCTTTACGACTACTTCACCCAGTGGGCTGCCATTCATAAGAAACCAAATTTAGCACCGGCAACCTGGCAAGTCTATCAAGCTACCAGTCGAAACATTGAAAAGCTGTTCCCAGAGGCGAAACTTAAAAACATAACCAGTTCAATCTATCAGCAAGCCCTAAATACATTTGCTGAAACGCACTCTCAAGCGACGGTTGAAAGATTAAATATCCATATCAAACAATGCGTAGTTATGGCAGTTCACGAGGAAATCATTCAAAAGGATTTCACAACCTTTGCCAAAGCGATTTCTCAAAATAAAGGCATCGAAAAAGAAACCAAGTTTCTTGAAGTTGAAGAGTACAAGAAAGTTATAGCCGTCTCAAAGCGTAAAATGGACGTTCAATCTTATGCAGTAATCTATCTTATCGCAATCACTGGAATGCGTTTTGCTGAATGTCTGGGACTTACCTGGGACAGTGTAGACTATGACAATAAGGTTCTCATAGTAGACAAGACCTGGAACTACAAGACCAATCTTGATTTTGCAAGTACAAAAACAAAAAGCAGTATCAGAAAGATACCACTTGATGACTCAACTCTTGAATTACTAAAAAAGTACAGACAAGATCATTGGCTGGAAAATAAAGAGAATCGACTTTTTACTAACATATCAAACAATGCAGTCAATAAGACATTAAGAAGAATTGTTGGTAGAAATGTCCATGCTCATTCGCTTAGACACACATACGCTTCTTTCTTGATTTCAAAACACGTTGAACTACTATCTATCTCTAAAATCCTTGGCCATGAGAATATGAACATCACTATTGAAGTATATGCTCACCAGTTAAAAGAACTAGAGGAAGCAAGCAACTCAGAAGTAAGAGAGATATTCTCAAATTTAGGGGCGAATTTGGGGCGAAACACCTTAAACACCCAGTAAAATCAATAGTTTCTATGCCCCCTGCAGACATAATAGTATATATCAGTCTTTCTGATTTGTTGTTATTCATGGATTTTATAAAAAGAAAAACGATTAAAAAATATAAAAAAATAAGTTTTTTGGGGCGAGTTTGGGGCAGAATTAAAAAATTTCATTATCTGCTTTCATTTCAGAAAGTACTTTCAGGCCAAACAAAAAAACCGCAAGCCTAAGCCTGCGGTAGATACTCAATTTTAGAAAAGTTCTCCTTTCCTTTTATTTTTTTAATTATTTAGTAGTAATCAAGCCATCTGGCTCGACTGTGAATTCTGGCTTGTCTGCCATTGTGCCATCTGGTTTGAGGTAGTACCAGCCTTTTCCATCTGCTGATTTTACAAATGTATTCGATACCATCTCTCCTTTTTGGTAATCGAGATAGTACAAGTGTTCCTTATACTTAACCCAACCAGTGGCCATCTTACCGTCTTCTTTGAAGTAGTACCACTTGTTACTGATAAGCACCCATCCAGTAGCCATTGCGCCATTAGGAAGCAAGTAATACCAGTATCCGTCTGAATGCTTGTGCCATGTGTTAGCTTTCATGTAGCCGTTACTATCGAAGTAATACCAGACATTATCGATCTTCTGCCATTTGTTTTTCGGATAAGTGCCGTCTGAATTGACGTACCACCAGCCAGTCGCATTTTTCTTCCAGCCCTCTTGATTACCCTCATTATCAAGCATTTCTTGGACAGTCGAGCCAAGGGATTGATAATGCTTAATTTTAGCAATCACATAGTCACGCAAGCTATCATTGTAGCCACCATGCAATTCTAAGGAACGTGCAGGACATGAGGTGCTTGAAAACTCGTTGTGGAATTTGATATTTGAATAGTTCGGAGTATCACCGTAGTAGGTCATATCTTCAGCCATTTGGCGTAATACCATGTTTTCGTTCTCGATAAACTCGGCATCCGTTGAATTGTATTGCTGGCAGACTTCATAGCTAAGAGAGTTCATGTTAGCATCGTAGTTAGCAGCGCTCCAGGTACCATTGTAGGTATCTTCAACACGAGCGATTGTATCACGAGTAATGTAGTAATGAGCGAAACCAAGTTCAGATTGGCCGTTATCGTATCGAGATTGCAACCAATTCACATAGCTTTCAGCACTCATAGAGCCCGCATCATTGTGCATGATGTAGTATTTTGGTTTTTCGGTTGGACGAGAACCTGCAATTCCGTTGAAAATTGTATTATTGATGATTTTGACCATTACTGTTCCCCTTTCCACGCATCATTCATCTGCTTAACCGCAGATTCAACGAATGTGTCAAGATCACGGTCAGTCATGCTGATGTTGTATTTGCTAAGCTCAGCACGAATCTTAATACGTGCCTGTTCCAGCTTCTCTTCGCCTTTATAGCCTGTCTCAGCAGATACCTGCTCAACCGCATTAACTGCATTTTTAGCAAGAATTTCAACAATCTTGATTGTCTTTTCTCCGCCTTTTGCAATAAGGTATTCTTTGACAGCTTTAACTGCGATACCTACTAAAATGACAAGGATGCTGATAGCTCCGTTTGTGATGATTTCAGTAATCTGTTGCATGTTATTTCTCCTTTTCGTCAAATTTGTCTTTCTGCTCAATATTTACTAGCAATTGACCAAGTTTTCTAGCATTGTCTTTTTTAATTTGGTTAATGTAAGGTTTAAAAAATTCTGGGAACGCCCAGCCAATCGCTTCCCAGTTCTCAAGTACAGACCCTAGATAATTCGCAATGAAGAACATTGTCCAGGTAATTCCTAACGGACGAACACCAAGCGAACGAGCATACATCGCAACAAGTAAAATGACTGTAAATACTACGAAATGACGAATCAATCCCATTGTGCCAATTTTACTATCAAATCTTTTAGTTTTAAATGCTTTGATATATCCTGTAACGATATCTAAGATCATTAACCAAAAAAAGATATGGATGTAGGGGCTGGAAGAAAGGTTCTGCAGATGTTCGATAAGCTCATGAAATGGTAAATCTCGCATAAACACCTCCTATCGTGGTACTGCTTCACTTCCAAGCTCACTTCCATTCTTTTGTCCTTCCCACTTCCAAATTGCAAGAAGGCCATTTTGAGATGGTGAACCCTCAAGTTGTTTAAGAGATTCGCCTTTGTAAGTGAAAGTCTGATTTGTCTGAATCAAGATACGCTTGCCCTCGCCGTTTAATTCAGCGTGTTCAGGATCTTCAACGACAAACATATCTCCTGGTTGATAGGCCTTGCCTTCTTCAGCAAATGGGAAGAGTTCGACAAGTTCCTTGTAGGTTGTTCCGTAGGCGATTTTCTCGCCCATGATTGAATCCTGTGCCATGACACGTACGACTTTATCGATTTTATTTGCAAGCGCAGAGAGTCGATTCTGCTCGCTTTCATTATGCGCAATCTTCTGATTGGCCTGTTCAAGCTGCGCCTGTGTTTTGACGATGGCGCTTCCTGGATCTAGCTCGGCTTTTAGGATATCCAGCACATCTTGAATCAAAACATCTTCCAGTTCATTTGTCCGGTCTCCTGTTAGCTCACGCATGTTGGTGCTGTAACGATTACCTTCTGATAATCGGATTTCTACGACTGTGACTGTGCTATCTCCAAGACCACGAGTATATGGTTTTGATGCTAGATTGTAGTTGTTAATTGCCATTTGTCATTTTTCCTTTCGCTTCTTCAAATTTAGCTTTGAGCTCTTCGTCTGATTCGATGATTCGTTTCATCTGCTCAAATTCCATTGCAGTCACTGTGTATAAGGCTTCTAGCGTAGCTGATTGAGTAGTTTCTTTGCTGAGTTTATCGCTCAGCGACTTAATCGTTAGGTTGCTGATTTGTTCGTTCATTTTCTAAATTCTCCAATCTGTGTGTAAGTTTTTGATTTTCAAGAGCAAGCTCCTGAATTGCTTTGAGTGCGATGTTTGTTAGTCTGAGATTATCAAAGTTCAGTGTGTCTCCGTTCTCATAAACAAGAGTAGGATCCACTGCTTGAACCTCCTGCGCAATCAAACCAATCTTTGTGTGTGCTTGTTGCGGTCTATCCTCTTGCTTCTTCCAGTCGTATTCCTTGAATTGGAATTGATGGATATAATCAAGAGCTTTGTGATTACAGTCAATAATATTTTCTTTTAGACGTCTGTCTGAGGAGTCTTTCTTAATCACATTCCACAAGCTATATGCTGCCCCATTATAGCTATAATAGATATCATTTCCAGGACCACCAAAGCTCAAAGATACATTGTCTGAGTTCCAAAGCCCGATTGTTGCAGCGGTTTTCCCATGTATGCTTACTCGTCCGGTCCGTAGCCAGCCGATACCTTTTGCGCTGATATAGCCTTCAACTGTCAACAGAAAGTCATCGCTTATAGTAGCAGCATTCCCCTTTGTAAAGTCTGAGTCTTTATAGATGAAAAGACCGTAAGGGACATTTTCTCCACGGCCGTGAGAGCCAATAAATTGAACTCCCAATCCATCTTTGGCATCAATTGTTCGTGGCACACTAATCTGTAAGCCACCGTCAAGAGCATCAAAAGAACCATAAGAACCTAGTTGGATTTTAGTGTGTCCTGTTAATGTTCCACCAAAGATATTCGCACCTCTAATCGTTCCACCGTAAATCCTATCACCGCTTAAAATACCTGAACGAACCTGACTTGCATCAATCGCAACACTCTGAATTCGGTTAATAAAGGCTCGCTTTGCAAAAAGCTGGTCAGTGAATACATCACTTGATACTATCTTCTTAGCCATGGCCGAGTCCATAATAACCTTATCAGCTGTGATGGAATCAGACTCAATGATATCCGTGTTTAACTTTCCAATTCGTGCATCGCCTACAAACAAACGCTTGAAATAACCATCAATAGCAGTAATTTCATCAGCAAGTGTGCCACCTTTTAATCGGATTTTACTTGCTTCAAGTAATATCTCCTTTGGTGATAAGTTGATTTGAGATGTAACTGCACCTGGACTAGTCAAGGTTTGGATTGCATACGAGTCTGATAATTGTGCTACTCGTGTTTGCGTAACAACATCTTGTGTAGAGGTGTTGTCTGTGAATTTCTTGGGTGGCCTATCTCCGCGGATAAGGGATACCTTACCAATAGCGACCGTACCATTCTTCATCAACCAAAATTCAAGAGGGAACTCTCTGGCTTTTGATGTTGTTCTTTGTACAGTCATTGTCCCTGTAATTATTTGCGTTCCAGTTCTTGTAAAAGTCACTCTATCAGATGCAAGACCACCATCTTCTGCCCACAGTTCGATACCTAGGGGGGCATCTGGCAACACATCCACCCATACTTCCATGCGATAGCTGAGCTTTTCGCCATTCGTAAATGTAGATGTATTAAGTGGCAATGCGAAACCGTGATAGACTTCTTGAGGTTTTCTATTATTGGTAATTCTTAGCAATTTAGTGTCAGATTGAACTTCGATGACATTCGCTTCAGGTTGTTTCTTAACCCACTTACTGAAGTTCGTTGGATCATATACCAGATTGAAATCATCCAAGAAATTAGATACACGACTAACTAGGCCATCAGCAGTCTGAATGACTTGTGAAATAGCTTGGCCTTGTCGTTGCAAGGTCTGAGTATGTGATGATACGGTATCTCGTACATCGTTAAATTCCACAATACTGACAATTTCGGAACTTGAAATATCGTAGTCAGTCATGCGGTCGGAGTGTTCAAGTTTCATCCCACACAATTCAAGACTACCATTTCCACTTTGACCGAATTGTATTGAGTTAGATACTGTATCTGCCGTGAAAGTGAATTGATATCGAACCCAATTTTTGTTCGAGATAGATTTGAATAATCTACGATTATTATCATTTGTGGTCCATGAACGCATCAACAAATTAACGTTTTGACTCGTGCTATTGCTAGATACTCTGGCCCAGCAAGACATGGTATATTTCTCGCCAACAACCAAATTTATTTTTTGACTGATATCTTTATTTCCACCATTTGTATTATTAACGACACGAATACCTTTTTTGATTGCAGAGTGCGGTGCATCTCTTAATTCAATAACCTCTGTACGACCGTTACCACCTGACAGACTCAGTGCCCAAGTTCCGTTCAAGGAGTCCCCCACTGGAATGATGGAAGAATTTTGCAAGAGGTTATCATTACGGATAACGTCTCTCAGCTTGGTTTCAATGCGTGAGATAGTTTGTTGAAAACCATCAACAGATTTCTTGACTGTATTCTGTACCTGAGTAGCGGTTTGGAAACCTTTGTCATTAACCAATCTATCAACTTCTGTCCGTGATAACTTCTCAGTTATCTGACCAGCTTGAACCTCAATCTTGCTTTCAGTAATAGATAACCTATCGCTGATTGGGTCTAATTCTGATTTTCTTGCAAGGGTTTCAATCGTGTCTTTTATTTGACTAATTTGTATGAAGTGGGAGTCAGCCATACCTTTAGACGATAGAGCGTATTTGAGAGCACTTTGAGCATCTGCACTAGATTTCTCTGCCAATGCTTGACCATAAGCTGCAGCAGCGCGAGCATTTCGAGTTGCTTGTTGAATATTCTCTATCCTCTCCCTCTGGTCTTCCAGAGTGGATTGGTAGTTTTTATCAAATTCGTTTAATTGATTATCAATCTTATTAAATAAGATTTGTTTATTTTTTT
>ENA-OOPA01000028-OOPA01000028.1-human-oral-metagenome-genome-assembly--contig:-NODE-28-length-7936-cov-36.787681_pt1 | contig 7936 bp, 12 predicted proteins | sample MGYA00245290_ERZ501122 | MGnify/ENA primary metagenome ERZ501122 (study PRJEB25959, sample SAMN05335051) | human oral metagenome | host: human-associated | place: USA: California | collected 2014-05-19...
AAATGATTTAACACCCCTGATGAAACGTTATGACGAATTAAGTAAAGAAGGAACTACCTTTTTAAATTCGTTTGAAAGTAGCACTCTTGATCAGTTTTATAGAAACGCTTTGTATTTACAACAAAAAATTTATTAAATTAAATCTTGATATTGCACAAATTGATACATCTAGCTATGACTTAAATCCTGAGGAACTTAAAAAATTAAAACGCTTTTCAAAAACTCTCTTTACGGTCTTGGAGAAGATTGGCATGATGCACTAGATATAATCATGAAAGCCACAAAAGATAAAGATTTTTCAAATTTATCAGATTTAAACGTATGGGGAGAGCGTATCCAAAGCAAACTAATTACTTCCACCTCACTATATTTATCTCTTGGAGGAACTGCTGAAATGTTAAAATCCTAACACTATCACGCATATCCTACTGAAAGACAAATAAAAAAATCCCCTTACTGTATTGGCGTACAGTAAGGGGATATCAAGAACAATAGGCTATATGCCATACTGTCCCATGGATAAAGATAGTATACCATATAGCCTACTTAGCGTACAACTAAGGAGGTTATTTTTATGCAAAAACCCATTGCGGGTAACATCAGAAAAAAAGGTAAATATTATTACTACACCTATCAAAAAAATGGCGTGCGTTATTTAGATGTTGCTTTAAAAGAAACTGAATTCAGAAAAGCCATCAAAAAAGCCAACGATATTTATAACAATACCATCGATCCAGACGAACTTACGCCCAATTCTATCGCCCCACTACTCTATAAATACCTGGACAGAGAAATGGAGAGGGTGCAAAAAAATACACTAACCTTACCAACATACAATGAGAAAAGGCGCATTTTGACCACTCACGTTCTCAATTACTTTGGTCAGAATAGAGATGTGACAAAATTAACGGTCTTAGACATTGAAGATTATTGCGATTGTAAGCTTGAAACCTTGAGCAATAACACTGTTGTAAAGCATTACCATTACCTGAATGCTTTTTTTAAATATTTATGTAAAATAGACACATTAATTAAAAATGTCGTGGATCTTGCTGATCATCCCGGTAGGACAAAGTCCGAAGTCCCTGACACCTTAACAAAAGAAGAGGTAGCGCAATACCTAAGCCATCTTGAAAAAGACGAAGAGGTCAGTCTTTCTTTCAAAATTGCCATCGTCAATACCCTACTGGGAGGTATGCGACGTGGGGAGGCTATCAGTATAAAAGCCGACTCTGTAAGCTTTATCAAAGACCCTAAAAACCCTAGTGTTAAATATGTAAAGGTTCTAGTGAAAGATACCATAACCACAAGCGACAATGAAGTCATCTACAAAGACACAAAGAGCCACAAAGAGCGTCAATTAGTTTTACCCTCTTTCGCTACTCCCTTATACGCACAAGCAATTTCAGAACGTTCTAGACGCATACTGCGGTTCGGTGTCGATAAAATAGGCGAATATATTGCCGGAGATGATTTTAACCACAATCTGCACCCAGATTGGTTTACACGAGAGAACAGAAGACTCTTGAAGAAATACAATATGCGCTATGTCTCGCTAAGAGGATTTAGGCACACAAGAGCTACACTGCTCCACGCAAGTGGGGCAGATTTAAAGTCAATATCAGACTTATTGGGGCATAGCACCATAAAAATTACTGCCGACATCTACACCCATCCTGGTGAAGACATTGCCCTGGAACTTGCCAATATGTAAAGAGGTAAAACGCAAAAAGTGTGGAAAAAGTGTGGAAAAAAGTGTGGAATTTTTAAAACACAAAAAGACCCCTACCTGTTAAAACGTGTTAACAGATAGGGGTTTAGTCGTGCCTCGAGGCGGAATCGAACCACCGACACGAGGATTTTCAGTCTTTGAAACTGTTTTATATAGTTATAAATAATCAGTTTCGACTGTTCAATAAAAAGCTTTATTGTGCTATCTTAAGCCTTTTTTATTCATATAATTGTATATGATTATTTTCACAAGGCTACATTCATCATTACAAAAGCTTAGCAAAAACTGTGGAATTTTTCAAATTTATTTGTCATTCAATAAATGTTTACGCATTCGATTCAGTAAAGCAATAGCTTCTCCTCGCTTGAGGTTATCCTCTAATCGCTCTCCTGTTGTTAGTTTTAACGCTTTCATTTCATCGACATCTTTTTGATACCACTTAGGTTGTTGTTTTGGGATTGGCTTTTTTACATCTTGCTGTTTTTTGGAATTGTCAAGCTCTTTTTGCACCTTATTTATAAACCTTTGCCACCCTAACTCCTCTGTTCGGTGCGGGCAAGCCGTTGCACTAAATTGCTTGTGCTTATACAGCTTATTCACGCCCCAACCATACTGTTTTAGGACTTCAGCAATGTATGCTGCAGCATTATCCTCTGCTTTTAAATAAATATCCTGAGGGCTTGTGCTTCTGGCGATTTCTATACCTATAAGATTCCTATTTGCAAATCCGTTTGGACCATCACCTGCGTGCCACGCATTACGGGAAAAAGGTATTGCCTCGACCGCCTCATTTTCATCTATTGCGACATGAAAACTTACAGGGCTGGCATTGCTCAACATTTGACTGATAACATCTCTTGCACTCTGCGCACTTGCCGTGTTGTGTACTATGATTCCCTTAGGCACCATGTCATAAGAGGCTTTTAGATAATGCTTATTTAATGGTAACCAATTACTGACTAATTTATACGTCATAACCGATTCCCGCCCCATCAGTCAACTCTTTAGGTAAGTTTGCAACAACTGATTTTAGTTTGTTGACCTCGCTCTCAATCGCCAAGTCAACCTTAGGGGAATTAATATCAACACCGTTCTCTGATAGCTTTTGAAGTACCCACGCTTTTCTATCATTCACGATACCAGTTTTATAGAGTTGTTCTGCTGCGCCTACCGCTAAGACAATCAATTCCATAACTTTGTCATTCTTGTTTTTACTATGGCTCATTTTTCCCATGTAGGCGAGAATAACTGCGAAAATCACTTGAATTACAGCAATAACAACCCCTGTTAAATCTATATTAATCATTTTATCCCTCTATTCTTTCTTGATTTCTAACTTCTTGCATTTCTGATATAGACCAGTTACTACCCCATTCCCTCCTAAGGCATGATAGGCATTATACAGTGTTTCCATCGAAGTCAATTCTTGTACACTCATATAGCCTTGTGCGAGATAGCGCTCACAGCTGTGTATCAGACGATATTGACCAATTGCCAGCAACATAGTGTCTTGTCGCCTATTTCTAGTAAACTGCTTGTAAATAATACCTCCAGCCATACAAGCTGTTGCTAGAGAACTTAGGAGGGTAATCACACTCCAGTCCATCACTAACTTAATCAAATGCTCCATATTTCACCCCCTTCTCCATTATCAAACAACAAAAAATAGACAGTTTTATGACTTGTCTAGGTCATTATTTCATTTTCTAAGCACTAATTTCTTTTTCAATCACTGGCAAAATGTCATGTTCTTTTAGCAAATAATACAAAAACAATCTTCCGTTTTGTGTCCAGTACGTATGCACCTTGGAACCTTGAGAACCATCCGGTCTATTGTAATTTTGTGTTTTTGTGCTGGTGTAACCCATACCCTGATACTTTGCATACAAGAACCACACACCACTTTGCTTGTATTGCACACCCAATCCCTTTAGCACCTTATTGAATTTAGTCGCACTCATACCATAGTCCTTGGCTATCTCTGTGACAGATAGTAGGCTGTTGCATTGCAGTACTAAATCATAGTAGGTCGCTTTTGGCTTTAGCTCGGCTATCTGCTGGTCTTTGATGGCGTTTTCTAGCGCTAAAGTTTTTCTTAGCTCTCGCTCCTCTTTTAATTTTGTAAGGGCTGCGATGACCATATCGGGATTTTCTAAAATTTCATTTACAGCATAAAGCCCGTGCTTGCGTATCGCTGGCAAGACCTCACTAGTCACCCAACGCTTGAACGCTTTCGCTTGGGGTAAAGAACTATTAAATACCGCTTGATACAATCCACTCTCATTAATCAATAACATTCTTCTTATATTTTTATTGGGTTCTAGGGTGGTTCCATTTTGGACGAACCCAGTCATATCAAGGCTTTGAGGGTCTATTTCTTGGTAATCTTCTTTATCAAGTAGTTTTCTCATACCTGATGTTTCTCTATATCCCAAAATACCAGCCACATCCTTACCCACAAACCAAGGCTCGCCCTCTATCTCTAAAGTGCGTATCTCGCCAAAACCCTCATGCTTAAAAATCTGTAATTCATTCATTATTTGCTACCACCTTTCCCATAAGCCTGTTTGATTGCCTCGTCTGCGTCATTGATAATAGCATCTAATTGATTTAAGACTAGATTTAATAACGCCCCATATTTACTATGGGTGGTAATAAGGTCAAAATAACATTCCATTTCCCTACCCCATAACACACTTTCAGTAAAATAGCCATCATCCAAAAGCCTTAAAGCGTCAACAGTACTGCTAAGCATTGCACTAATGTTTTCTAGTTTGTCTAATAAGTTCATATTAAAAAAGCTCCTTTCAAATTATTGAAAGAAGTCTCTATCTGCATTATAATATTTACAGAAAGAGAAATCTTTCACTGCAAGACAACTAGAAGTGACTGTCAAATCATTCTTCTGGTTGTCTTTTTCCTATTTTAATGAGTTTTTTACCAATTGAACCCCTTTTAGTAACACATCAGTTTTTGATATATTTAATTGTTTAGCACAAAAATCAATGCAATCAATTTCATCTTGTGTAACTCTTATTGTGATTTTTTTATTTTTAGGGTTGTCAATTGGAGGTCTGCCCATTTTTTTATCAGTCATATAGTATCACCTCACTTATTGACTGTACAGTAATTATATTATAGTACAGTCAATAAGTCAACCCCTTATTTGTAATTTCCTACTTGCGATAAACGCCACTTTATAGGACACTAAGGAAAAACTACCAAGGAGCGTGATTATCATGGACTTTTTGAAAAAACATTTTCAAGAATGGCAAAAGACTATAGCCCCTGTTCAAGATGTGCGTAAAAAAATATATATCGGTTTGGTATTTCCACTTCTCCCTTGGCTCTTATTTGGTCGCTACCTTATAGAATCAGAAAGCACTAATAATGTTATCATACCATGGATAACTATTTATTTTTACGTGATGTTCTATCTTATTACTATTTTATTCACTTCACAAAATATTAGTTGGGATGTCATAGGTGCCAATGCCTGTCTTTTTTCTTTTTTTATCTTAAAACCCCTAATCTATCTTCACTTTTTAGGCACCGCTACCATGACACCAGAACAACAATCAGATTGTCTATTTGATGTTCTAGTGTCTGGCAGTCTTTTGTTGTTTATGGCAGTCTTAATTATTTTCAGAAAAATTTTCCTTATTCTAGGACGATAACTCTGTATTTTTCTTCTATATATTTTATAAGCTCATCACTATTTGCATTCATTGATAAGCTATCCCACCATTTTCTATTACTATCTAAGTGTTTCTCTCCCATATCTATAACATCTGTTTGTCTCAAAACTAAATTTGAAATGATACGTACAATAGCACTTGGTGCATATTGTTCTACTGACGCAATAACGCTAGGTGCATAATGACCAAATATCTCCCATTTTAAAGACGCAGTGGTAATGTTAATGGATTGATGATGAATAGTGCTATAGACATATTTGCACTCATTAGCCACTTTTCTTGCCCCATAACGCCATAACGCTGTTTCAAGATTACTATCATTCAATAGCCTAATTACCCCTCTAGTGCCAAAGTTGGCATACACATAGTCATTCCCTCTAAGGGTTACCTTTCTGTACCATCTGCCTTGATATTCCATTGTTTTTCTCCTTTCAAATTCATCAAAAATAAAAGCACCTCTCCAAAAGGAAGGTGCTTGTTTGTGTTACGCCTGTTCTTCTGTCTTAGCAATATTACCATCTGCATCATACCCTAGTGCTTTGAGGTCTTCAAGTACAGCATCACGCCACATTGATGGTACTTGTCTCACCCTCTTGTTGTCTGGGTTGCAGGTTCTACGATGGGCAATTACTAGCCCCACATACAAGTCTTGCATATTTTTCACCCCCTTTCGTGGAATAATTGACATAAAAAATAGCGCTATAACAGCGCTTAGATTCAGTAATTTATTCATTTAACTTTCCTTTTTCGCTACTAATTCTTCATAGATAGTTGCTAATGTTTCATCTACTTGTACACTACGTTTTTTATCGTCTTCATACATTGTTGCGACAGCATCTTCTAAGGCTAATATAGATGTTGCGAGCTTATTTACTTTTTCATCTATTGTTTCAACCTTTTTAGGCTTCTCTTCCTCTTCTTGCTTAGGAATATCTTCCCACAAGCTCCCTGTCCAGCGCTTGTTTAGTTTAGATTGTGCCTCTTCATAACTAGTGAACGCCTTAAAGACTGTACTGTCTTTAAAATCGTCCAATTCACCATCTACGATTGCCAGCTGTTGCACTAGCCCTTGGTCATTTATTTCAAGTAAATATAATGTCATAATGCACCCCCATTAATAATATTCAATGACTTGCCAAACAAGCACAGGATAGCCACTAAGAGCATAGCCAGGGGATCTACCACTAACCCATATTATTCTCAATGCATTACTATTAAGGAGTTGGCAAGCAAAATCAACCTTCTCTGAGCCGTCTGTTGCTACACCCGCTACATCAATAAGCGTTAAAGATTTTCCCATGTTAACTGCGTAAGGTATCACTATATCTTTATAATATCTGTATATCCCCACACCTGTGTCAGAATCTGGTAATACAGATCCTGTAAAATTACGCTCATTAATAAGCCCACGCTGTATTCTTTTTACCATTCCCATATTTAATTTTGAGTAAATGTTATTTGCAGATTGATTTAAAATATTGATGCCACTTTGTACATTATTCACGCTTACTTGACTTGCCCTTGTCGATATTGCTACATCTATGTTGGGAATGTTGGTTGAGAGCATTTTAGCCAAATCTTTAAAATTCGCCTCAATTAAAAGTATTCTTCTCTCGTGCTCCCTAATATCCAGTAAAGCCTTGTCAAATATTTTTATGCTGTTCTCGGCTACCTCCATGCCACTGTGAATAATAGACCGCTTAACCGTCACACTAAAACCTTCTGTGAGTGAAATACTCCTACCTGTCGCTACGTCCACTATTTTTAACTGACAAATACAAGTCCCTTCAGTCTGCAACATTTCCGACGGATAGCTGAGTTCATAAATGCCTTTGTTTGTGTCCACTTTAGTAAAAGTATACAAGCCATCTTGATGTGTTTCCGTGTGAAAAAAACCAAAATACATATCCGCTGTCTGTGGTTCGACTACCCCATTATTAGTCAGTTGTACCCTAAGCGTTCGACCATTATATTCCCCTTGCATAGCAACCAAGGGGGTATAAATGTCCAATTTAGGATGGATTGTATCGATAATAATATCAGTCCGTTTAAATTTATCTAATGCCATCTACGTCACCTCCACAAGCTCTGGTTTTACCACACCATTTTGCTCAATCACACGCCATTCGTAGCGTTTACCTGTATTATTGCCAACTAAATACTTGTTTGCTTTGTTTTGTAAATCTTCTTTTAAAGAGGAGATCTCATCTCCTTTAGTGCTTAGGGCTTCACTTAGACCCCTTTTAGGTGTGCCCAATTCAATACTAATCACCTCATCGTGCAAACTATCCCACTCGATTTCTACAATCTTTGCCTCGACATCCACATCTAATTCTGGAATACCTACTTTGACCACTTCGCAAAGCCTTGGTGACGGAAAAGACAATTTAGGGAATTGCGCACGGTGTATCTTTTTTAAATCGATATATTTGAGCCTTAGATTGAGATCAGGCACACCAATATCATTTCTTTTTATATATTGCTCACACGCTCTGCGTAAAGACTC
>ENA-OOPA01000029-OOPA01000029.1-human-oral-metagenome-genome-assembly--contig:-NODE-29-length-7827-cov-7.551818_pt1 | contig 7827 bp, 9 predicted proteins | sample MGYA00245290_ERZ501122 | MGnify/ENA primary metagenome ERZ501122 (study PRJEB25959, sample SAMN05335051) | human oral metagenome | host: human-associated | place: USA: California | collected 2014-05-19...
TTTTTTTTGATAGATATCTTCCCAGGTTTTTATCCGGAGCAAAGATAATCGGGCGGTCTGTTGGCAAGGCCTTGATAATTGTTTCAGCATTGGAGCTTGTTACAATAATGTCACTTTCAGCCTTAGTTTCAGCATTACAGTTGATATAAGTTGCAATTAAAGCATTCGGATGCTTTTCACGCATCTTACGAAGTCCTTCACCACTACAACCATCAGCCAGTGAGCAACCAGCCAATGTATCTGGCAAAACGACCTTTTTAGTCGGATTAAGAATCTTCGCAGCTTCTGCCATAAAATGTACTCCGCAAAAAGCAATCATGTCTGCATTTGTTTCTTTTGCCTGACGTGCTAATTGCAGAGAATCTCCTAAGAAATCAGCTATATCCTGAATTTCTCCCGGCTGGTAATAGTGAGCCAGAATAACTGCATTCTTTTCTTTCTTCAAATCCAGAATAGCTTGTTTCAGCTCTTCTCCCTGAGGAATAATCAGATCCTTATATTTTAAAAATCCCTGTACAGGAAGATTGGATTTTGCTTGTTCCAGCGTTTCGTTCATAAGTAACGTGTTCTTTATTGTATAGTTAAAGGTACTAATTTTTATGCTTTGATAAATGCCTCAACCAGCTCTTCAATTTCTTCTTTTGCTTTTTCAAGATCATCATTTACCACTACTTTATCAAAGTCCTTTGCATAAGCCATCTCTTCTTCAGCTTTAGCAACGCGGATTTTAATAGTTTCTGCATCTTCCGTATTTCTTTTAATCAGCCTTTGTTCCAGCTCCTCAATGGAAGGTGGTGCAATGAATATAGATAGAGCCTGTTCTCCGAATGTCTTTTTCAGATTAACTCCTCCTTTTACATCTACATCAAATATAACTACGTTTCCGTAATTCCATATTCTTTCCACTTCTGTTTTCAGCGTACCATAATACTTATCAGTATATACTTCTTCAAATTCCACAAACGCATTTTCAGCTATTTTCTGTCTGAAATCTTCCGGTGTATGGAAGAAATAATCTATTCCGTGTTTTTCTTCTCCACGTGGAGCACGGGTTGTTGCAGAAATTGAAAATTGAAGTTTAGGAAATTGCCCTAAACAATGCTTTACCAATGTAGTTTTGCCACTTCCTGATGGCGCTGAAAATATGATTACTTTATTCATTATATTGTATTGATTGATCGTATGAAACGGTCAATAATCGTTATTATTTCTATTTAATATTTTTTTAGCTTAAGATACCGGACATCAGTATTCTTTTGAAGGGATAAAATACAGGCGATTCCGGAAATTCTTTGCGTAACCGTTTAATATATTCTTCTTTGAACTGTTCCTGTAAGTGCTCCGGAAGTTTTTCCATATAGGGAATCAATGCCGTACCCGATGTCCATTCATATAGAGCATCTGCATTTGAAAGGATATGTGGGTATATTTTCTCGAATACACAAATATCACTAAGACCATTTTCGAAAAAGATTTTACCATAATCTTCTATCTTTAGTACAGTCAATGGTCTAACCCATGAATTCAATGCTTCTTTATACGGAGATTCGGATGCAAGATCTCTTATCAGCCTGTGCGTAAAATGATCATGATTGGAAGGAATCTGTATTGCTACTTGTCCACCTTTTTCAAGCAAACCAATAACTTTAGGAAAAACTATCTCATGTTCGTTCAGCCATTGCAGTGCTGCATTGGAAAAAACCAGATCATACCTCTCTTCATCGGAAAGAGCCTGTTCTATATCTTTTTGCTGAAAATGAAGATTGTCATCTGCATAAGCTTTCGCTTTTTGCAGCATCTCGGCAGAAGAATCAACACCCAGTACTTTACTTCCGGGTAATTCTTTTGCCAGTTTGGCTGTCAGTTCTCCCGTTCCACATCCAAGATCTATAGCTTTCAGGTTTTCTTTCACCTGAACCAAACTTATAAGATCGTAGAAAGGAAGATAACGTTCATTTTTAAATTTCTCGTAAACATCCGGATTCCATGCCATAACACTATTCTTTTATGTTTTATATTCTGTTAGCCCGGTAAAAAGCTCTTCCATTAAAGAAGAGCTGATTATATCAGTATTCTAAAGTACGTTAAGACTTTGTTCTTTAATTTTTTCTAAATCATCCTTCATCTGTACTACCAGCTTCTGGATTTCCTGATGATTTGCTTTAGAACCTAAGGTATTAATTTCACGACCTATTTCCTGGGAAATAAATCCTAGTTTCTTACCATTATTATCTTCTTCATTCAATACCTCAGTGAAGTATTTACAGTGCTGTGCCAATCTTACTTTTTCTTCAGAAATATCAAGCTTTTCAACATAGTAAGTCAGCTCCTGATAGAAACGGCTTTCATCCACATCTCTGAAGTCCTTAAGATTGTTCAGCATTCTTTCTTTGGTCACCTCTATTCTGGCCTCTTCAAAAGGAGCCACAAGGGTGAGGTTGCTTTCGATATTTTTAACGTAAGACCTAAGTTCAGTTTCCAGAGATTTACCTTCTGTAATTCTGAAGTCTATAAAGTTATCGATGGCTTTTTCTATAATCAACAACAATTCGCTCCACTCTTCTTCAGTAAGTTCCGAATTGGATGTAGAAACAGCATCAGGAAGCTTTGTTGCAATTTTAAGAAGTTCTACTCTGTCAGCAGCTGTAACGATATCCGAAAGTTCGTCCATATAAGCTCTGATAACATCTTTATTAAGAGTTGTATCGGTCTTTCCATCGATAATTTCTACGTTTAAATAGAAATCGACTTTACCACGAACTATTCTTTCGCTTAATATTTTACGGATATCAAATTCTTTTTCTTTATAGCGAAAAGGAATTTTAAGATTTAAGTCGAAACCTTTACTGTTCAGCGACTTTACATCAATACTTATCTTCTTGCCTCCGCATATACCTTCTGCTCTGCCGAAGCCTGTCATAGATAAAATCATATTCTTAGATTTTTGCAAATATACGAATGAATATAGCAATGTATCACTTTCGTTCTGTACAATATAATACAGAAGATCAGATTCCAGCTATAAGCCTATCGCAATACATACTTCAATAAATACAGAAAGCTCTTACAGCAAGCAATATCAGATGTCCGGAGTTATTTAACGCAATGATATACAAACTATTTAAATTCATCTTTCAGAGTCCTTAATATTGATAATAAAGTTCTATTTTTGCAGTTATGAAGAGATGGTACCTCTACCCTTTTTCTCTGGGCTATGGTTTTGTAACCTCTGTCCGGAATTTATTTTTTAATATAGGCATACTTTCCAGCAAAAAATTCCGCACTCCGATTATAGGCGTGGGTAATCTTTCTGTGGGTGGAACCGGTAAGTCTCCAATCGTGATGTATCTGGCAGATATTCTCTCCAAACATCAGAAGCGCACCGGAGTTTTATCACGTGGCTACGGACGACATACCAAAGGATATGAAGTCGTGAACTATGATTCTACCTATAAACTCGTTGGAGACGAAGCGATGCAGTTATTCGAACGTTTTAAAAACCGTATTGTTATCGCTGTTTGCGAAGACCGTGTTTTTGGAGCAAGAAAATTAATAGAAGATATGGATCTTAATGTTCTTGTATTGGATGACAGCTATCAGCATCGTTATATAAAGCCAGGCTTCAATATTTTATTAACAGATTATTCGGATCCTTTCTTTAAAGACTTTGTACTTCCTGCAGGAGATTTGCGTGAATCCAGAAGTGGCTATAAAAGAGCCAACATGATTCTGGTAACAAAATGTCCTGAAGATTTGACGGAAGAAAAGAAGCAATATTATATTTCCAGAATAAAGCCACAATACGGGCAGAAAATATTCTTCACCTCTATTGATTATGCAGATGAAGTTTACTCTAAAGACAAATATTTACCAACAAATAACTTAGACTATTACGATATTCTACTCATTACAGGAATAGCAAATCCTAAATCAGGAACTGTAACTTTAGAAGTTGGTAAGGCTGTATCTGAAGTGAAGTCTGGTAAAATTGATTTTAAAGTAGATAAATATGGTATTATCCATGCTGCAATTGGTAAAGTATCTTTCGATGCTGAAAAAATCAGAGAAAACGCTAAGGAATTAATCCAGACGTTACTTAAATTGAAACCAACTGCTGCTAAAGGAACTTATGTAAAGAGTATCTATATCTCTTCTACAATGAGTCCAGGTATTGCGATTGATTCTAAATCTGTAAACTAAAATCTGAAGAACAATGACTAAAGAAGAAAAAGTACTAGTAATACAAGAGATCAAAGAATTGCTACAAGACGCAAAAGCTGTTTATGTAGCTGATCTTGAAGGATTGAATGCTTCTCAGACTTCAGATTTCAGAAGACAAGCTTTCAAAAACAACGTTCAATTAAGAGTAGTAAAAAATACATTGCTTCAAAAAGCAATGGAGCAAATCGAAGGAGTAGATTATTCTGAAATGTTTGAAACTTTCAAAGGTAACTCTACTTTAATGATTGCTGATACTGCAAAACGCTCCTGCAAAAACTTATCCAAGGTTTCAGAAAGAATGCTGAGAAACCAGCTTTGAAATCTGCTTATTTGCAAGAAACTTTCTATATCGGAGATAACCAATTATCTGCTCTAGCTAACATCAAGTCTAGAGAGGAAATGATCGGAGAAATCATCGGATTACTTCAATCTCCTATCCAGAGAGTTGTTTCTGCTCTACAGAACAAACCAGAAACTGTTGAAGCTAAAGCTGAAGAAGCAGCAGCTCCTGCAGTTGAAGAAACAGTTGCTCCTGAGGCAGCAGCTGAAAGCACTGATGCTCCTGAAGCAAGTGCTGAATAATAGACACTCAAGAAAAAATATTATTCGTTTACTTCCTACTTTCTGCACAGTATGAAAGTTATATCCTTCCGTTTGCTATTATTCTGACAATCCCAACGGGAATATTCGGGGTATATGCTTTCACCGGATTGGCAGGAATTGATAACAATATTTATGTTCAGGTGGGACTGATTATGCTTATCGGACTACTGGCTAAAAATGCAATCCTGATTGTGGAGTTTGCTGTTCAGCGAAGAAAAGCAGGCAAGTCGTTGATAGAGTCTGCGCTTCAGGCATCCAGACTAAGACTTCGTCCTATTCTGATGACATCTTTCGCTTTCATTATTGGTATGCTTCCATTGGTTTGGACACAAGGTGCGTCGGCTAAAGGAAATCATTCTATCGGAATCAGTACTGTTGGCGGAATGCTTACCGGAGTTTTACTGGGAATCTTCATTATTCCTGTATTATATGTAATCTTCCAGTACCTGCATGAAAAAATGCCAAGCAAGAAAAAAACGCAGAGCACTTCAGAAAGAATTAGCTCATCAACATTCTGCTTCACACTAAAATTATTTAATAAACATGCAAAGAATACATCAAATATTTCTGGTAGTAGCACTGGCCGCAATTGTGGTTTCGTGTAAAACCAGAGTAGCTTATACAAAGCCTGATCTTCAGCTGCCCTCGGAGTTTCGTTTTACGGCAACTGCTGATACAGCCAGTATTGCCAATATGAGTTGGAAACAATTTTTCGGTGATCAGACACTTCAGCAGTTAATAGAAAAAGGGATTAACCATAATCTCGATTTACAGATTGCATTGAAGCAGGTAGCCGCGTCGCAGGAAAGATTATTGCAGGCCAAATATTTACAATTCCCTGATATTAATTTTACGACATCGGCACAGATATCAAGGCCTTCTAAAAACAGTATGAATGGTCAGAGTCTGAATCTATTTATCGGAAAAAACCATGTAGAAGACTATAATGCAGCTTTCAACCTTTCCTGGGAAGCAGATATCTGGGGAAAAATTAAAAACCAGAAGGAAGTAAGCAAAATGCAGTATCTACAGACGTATGAAGCGTCAAAAGCAATACAGACTCAGGTTATCGCTGCCATTGCTCAGGGGTATTACAACCTGCTTATGCTGGACAAGCAAATGAAAATAGCAGAGTCGAATCTGGAACTAAGTGAAAGTACATTAACCATTACACAAAAAATGTGGGACAGCGGTGATGCTACAGCTTTGGGAATTCAACAGGCAAAAGCACAGAAACAGTCAACCGAGCTTCTTATTTCGCAACTGAAACAGAATATTGCTATCCAGGAGAATGCTTTAAGTATTCTTACGGGAGAAGCTCCTAACACAGTGAACAGATCCCTGGATATTGCAGATGCTTCTATGCCTGCAAATATTTCCGCCGGACTTCCTGCAGCATTGGTAAGCCGCCGCCCGGATGTAAGACAGCAGGAACTGGCCTTACTGGAATCTAATGCTTTAGTTGGTATTGCACAAGCCAATATGTATCCCGCTCTGAAAATTACTGCAGGTGGTGGGATTAATTCTTTCAAATTGGATAACTGGTTTCAGATTCCGGCATCATTGTTCGGTTCTGCACTGGGAGGGATTACCCAGCCTATCTTCCAGAAAAGACAATTGAAAACTGATCTGGAAGTTGCAAAAATTCAACGTGAAAAAAATGTACTCATGTTCCGCCAATCTGTTCTGAATGCTATGGGTGAAGTCTCAGATGCTATGGCTTCCAACGAGCAGCTAAAGACACAGGAACTAACAGCTGTTGATCAGGTATCTACCTTGAAAGACGGGATAAAAAATGCACAGATGCTTTACAAAAGCGGAATGGCAAATTATCTGGAAGTGATTACCGCACAAGCAAATTCGCTTCAGGCTGAACTCAACCTTGCTTCTATCAAACGCCAGCGTCTGAGCAGCATGGTAGATCTTTACAGAGCCCTTGGTGGCGGATGGAAATAAATGTCAATCCATTTTTATATAATCTATTTAAACGGGAATCACGGCTTTAGAGCCGTGATTTCTTTATTTTATAAGAGATAATTGTCTCAATAGTTCTTCGAGATCTTTTGGGGTATAACCCAGCTGCAAGTAATGTATATCAGCTGTTTTACGATACCAGGTAAGCTGACGTTTTGAATAGCGCCTGCTGTTTTTCTTTATTTCTTCAACTGCAAAATCCAGTGTCCATTCGCCATCCATATATTTAAACAGCTCTGTATAACCAACTGTTTGCAATGCTGTCTTCTCACGGTAAGGATAAAGTACTGTTGCCTCTTCCAGTAAACCTTTCTCCATCATGATGTCTACACGCCTATTGATTCGGTCATATAAAACCTCTCTTGGCGCTTCTATTCCGATTCTGATAACATCAAAATTTCTTTCAATTCTGCTCTTGTTTAAAAGCTCAGAATATGGACTTCCTGTTTGCCAAAATATATCAAGTGCTCTTAGGAGTCTTCTTGGATTTTCAGTATCTGCTTTATCGTAATATAACGGATCGGCTTCTTTTAAAAGCTCCTGAAGTTTTGCAATACCTTCAGATTCTAAAATAGCTTCCAGTTTTCCGATATTATCTGCGTTGGCTTCCGGCAGTTTATCTAATCCGTCAATAACAGCCCTTTCATACATTCCGGAGCCCCCTACCATTATAACAACATCATATTTCTGAAACAACTCTTCTAATTTATTCAGAGCGTCTTTTTCATATTTGCCAATAGAATAATCATCCTGAATACTGAGATTAGCAATAAAATGATGAGGTGCAGCGGCCAGTTCCTCTTCATCTGGCATTGCTGTACCTATAGGCATTTCTTTAAAAAACTGACGGGCATCGCATGAAACTATTTCTGTCCCAAAACGCTGTGCAATTTCAATTGCAAGCTTGGTTTTGCCTATACCAGTAGGCCCTACGACAGAGATCAGAAGTTTATTGTTTTGTTTCATCCGTAATATATTCATCGGCTGATATTTTATCAGCCATCGTTTCAAAGGTCAAAAATAAAAAAA
>ENA-OOPA01000030-OOPA01000030.1-human-oral-metagenome-genome-assembly--contig:-NODE-30-length-7496-cov-8.896322_pt1 | contig 7496 bp, 16 predicted proteins | sample MGYA00245290_ERZ501122 | MGnify/ENA primary metagenome ERZ501122 (study PRJEB25959, sample SAMN05335051) | human oral metagenome | host: human-associated | place: USA: California | collected 2014-05-19...
TTTTCAGCTTGGAAGTCACCTTGTACAATTACATATTCCAAATCACCACTAGTAGGGATTTGATCCAAAATGTATTGTTTTTCTTTCCCTTGAATGTGTAAAGAGAACACTAGACTAAACCCTACCACTAAGAATGATAGGAATAGGAACAATTTCACCAATTCATGCTTGCGTTTAAAAACGAAAATCCATAATAGGACTAGCACCGCAAGCGATAACCAAAATCCTAGGTTGTAAGCCATAAATACACGTTCTAATTTGTTCAAATTCATCACTGTTTCCATCATTTCTAATTCCTTCTTTCCTTTTCTTTATGTATACATAATACCATGATTTGCTTTACTTGTCAACACTTTTACTAAACTTTTTCTTAGAAAAAGAGTCGCTAGATAAGCGACTACAATTTGATTGCGTTAGGAGTGTCATATAAGGCAATAATACGCTTATGCAATAATTCATGATACACATTAAATGATCCTTTAACGTGTTTTTTGTGCGTAAAATAAATGGTTAATAAAGTATTTTGTGAGTCGTAAAAAGTAACCTTCATTCCATCTACTTTATAAAATAACTCACTAGGTAATTTGTTTTTATATTGATTCTGAAGCACCTCATGAATCTCTTTTAGTGCTCCCGTAAATTCACCGTACAATATTAATAATCTCCCTTCAACCACTCAATGATACGTTTTTCACCGATTTTAGCAATAGCTGTTTCTACCGCAGTTAAATTAGCAAAGTAAATGGTATTCTGTTTTAATTGCGTGGTATGATTCACCATTAATTCATCTTTATCTGCATTATAGCATAAATAAAGGTTGTTTTGATTTAATAGAAATGGTCTACCAAATTCCTTTAAATCATAAAGTGTATTCATTGACTCTTGAAAATGATCCAAATCTTCGACTCCAAGAGTTACTGATGTTGTTGTTTGCATAGGCATTGAATAGACAATCTCTTGATTAAGTCTATCTAATTCCCATTGTTTCCCTTTCAATTCATCCACTAGGGCTTGAATTTCCTTTTGTAATTGCTCCTTACGTGACAAGTTACTGAACCCCCTTCTCAAAAATAGTGCCTTTGCCTAGTGATTCTTGCATAGACTTAGCCTTAGCTAGGCTAGTAAACACCATACATTCTTGTTTCTTTCCTGTTCCAAAAACAAGCACATAAACAACATTTTCATCTGAAACTAATTCAGACAATGGAACTTTCAAGGCATCTGACAATGCTTTTAAATTCTTGCTAGAAGGTTTAGACCGTCCCGATTCCCAATGGTGCATATTTGCTCGTGACAAGTCTAACATATTGCCTAACTCTTCCAAGGTTAACCCCTTGGAAAGTCGCAGGCTTTTAATTTTTTCGTTTAATTTCATATTACTCAACCCCTTTAAACATGGATTGTGCTAAGGCTTTCGCCATATTGCGTAACATAACTAATTCTGTTGCACGACTGATTAACTCTTGATAATCGTCATCTGAACCGTCAAAAGTTGCGATAACCATATCACTAATTACAAAATACATTTTGTAATTATACACTACCATATGGTCGAGAATTGCGTCAAGTGCTAACTCAAAATGAGATCTCACAAATTGACTTTTTGCATTGAGTAATAGGCTTTTAATTTTATTTGTAAATCCGTTATTGTTTAAATATTGCAAACAACCCGATTGGTCTGAATAGCGGATAGCTTCAATTAAACGTGAGTCGATAACCTTTTTCATGATAAATTTCCTCTTTTCTTTTAGATTGAAGGTGTATAGGGATTATTCCCCATACACCAAATAGTTAACTTCTTCATCGAACCATAACCAATTGTTAAGGTCATCTTCATTGATTGGTTCATCTAAGTCAAAGTTTTCTTTAAATAATTCTTGTAATTCATCTTCAAGCCCTGCTTCTCTAGCTGAATCAAGCGTATCTTGTCCACCAGCCCATGCTTGAAAATCCATAATACCATTACAATCTTTGATTTCTACTACTTGAAACATTTTACATTACCTCTTTCCTTTATCTTATGTATTTATTATACCATGTTTTAAGTTACTTGTCAACTACTTTTGTTAACTAAATTTATCTTTTTAGTAAATTTGACAAGGATTATAACCATAAACCAAATCATCAACTTGACTATCATGCCACAACCAATCGTTTAATTCTGTTTCATCAACACATTCACCGTCAAAAACAATCTTACACAATTCATCTAATTCTTCAATCTTACCCATTTTAATAGCATCTTCCAATACTCTTGCTCCACCTTGCCATGCGTCAAATTCTACCAAGGTTTCAAATTTTCTGACTTCTACTTTAATCATTACTTTCATTTGAGATCTTTCCCTTCCTTTATTATATACTTATTATATCATAGAGAAGGCATTTTGTCAACACCTTCTCTAAACTTTAGCAATTATTTTTGTGCTTGTCGCAGATCTCGATATCCGAAACCTACAATTGCTTCATAGTTGATAACTTTTTGATTACCTAACTTGATTTCAATGTCATTAGCATACGACATGATTTCAATAACCGCTTGAGAATCATAGATACTCTTGTGAAAAGTATCGTAAATTTCAAAGTTATCAAGCATATAGTGTAGGTAAACATAGTCTTGCATTGCTTGTCCTACATTAGCTTCATAGTCATCAAAACCTTCTAAGAGTTGCTTTGCACGGTTAGGATTAACGCTATATAAACTAGCGATTAATTCCACTATTTCTTTTTCAGAATATCGTTTGATTTTGTAGGCTCTACAAGTTTCCCGTTGCCTTAATTCATCTTTAGCAATGAAAGTGGTGCAACGACCATAAGTTTTAATATCGTAGTAGAATTGATTTGCCATGAGATTTCATTCCTTCCCTTTATCTTATATACATAGTATAACACAAAAAGGGTGCCTTGTCAACACCCTTTGTAAACTTTTTTGATTGTAAATTATTTTTTCTTTGCCTTTCTATTTTCTTCTTCATACTGAATTGTTCTATCTCTTACATTCATAGCCATAGCAATACTGAAAACATTGATATAATCAAGGCATCTATCTAACATATTAAGAATATCGGTATATTCTTTCTTATCTGAATTTTGGATCTTATTCTTGTCAATATTATCCATATATGCCTTAGCACGATTATAAAATTCTTCATACAATGCCTTTTGAGCGTGATATGATTCCTTGGTTAAATATTGATACCCTTTGTAACGGTTTACTCGTTCAAAATCATATTCTCGTGGTTCAGAAAAGAATATACTATTTTTTAGAATACCCCTGTTCATATATCCAAATCTAATCATGATAATTCATCCTTTCTATGGTAGAATGATTTCAACGGGTTCGTGAAAATATCCATTGAAGATTGAAGCAATTTCTTCAATCGTTGGATTTTGAATGGTAGGAGTGATGCCGAAACCCTTTAAGAATTTCAGCATCTCTTGCTTCAAGCCTTCAAGACTTGTTGCAAAATAAGTTTCCAATTCACCATCAACCATTTGACGGAAAAAGTACTTTTTGTTTGTCATTTTTAATTTTCCCCTTTCTCTTTTACTTGCTGTTTTTCATGTCATCGTAAGCGTTGATAAAGTCAACGTATTTGTAGACCATAGGAATTTTCAACGCTTCCTTGATAAAGTTCAACTTGTTCTTGTCAGCTTGTGACAAGTCTTTTTGTCCCTTGAGTCCTAAGACAATCTCATTCCAACTCTTCAAAGTTGGATAAAGTGCTAGATACTCATGATATTTTAACCCATCATGTAAAGGGTCTAGCGTGTTGTTGATTTCCCATTTTTGAGCGTCAACAAATTCATTTACATTCATGTTTACCGCTTTAGGCATTGAAAAGCGGAATGGCTTATCATCCATGTATGACTCTTGATAAGTTAGGATGATTTGTACGTTGTTTTGATAGATGCTTAACATTTTAGGTTCCTTCTTTCTTTTTCCTTTACTATACTTATATTATAGCATAGGATAAGTGCTTTGTCAACACTTTTACTAAACTTTTTGCTTTACTTGAGAAACTTAAATCAACTCAAATTTGATCCAAGTTTCACCTTCTCCTAACCCGCAACGTGGATGGATTGTAGTTACAATTTCATCCCCATAATCATATACTGACTTTGTGGTTAGGACTTCCATTGTGTTATCATGGATTTTGCAATCATTAGCTTTTGGATAATCCATCCATGAGCTATCAATGAATTCACCGTTTTCTCTTGTAAAACTAGTTGCAAAGCTATTTGTTTGTGCTTTGACAACCGTTCTGATTGTCGTTTCTGGTTTCCCGAACCAATAAGTCGTAACTTTTAATTGAGTGCCTACTTTAATTGCTGATTTGAATTCTTTTAATGTTTTCATGATAGATTCCTTCTTTCCTTTTGATACTCTTATTATATCACGATTTGATATGTTTGTCAACACTAAAAGTAAAATTTGTTTTGAGTGGTGGATTCCTATTTACACTTTTGATTGAAAAAGTTGATTTTGATTTGAGAATTTGGTTTCTATTTTCACTTTTAGGGCAAAAAGTAAAAATAGAGTTTTGTTTGAGAATCTAAAATTCACTTTTGATTGAAAAAGTAAAAATCACTTTTTGTTTCAAAAACTAGAATCCACTTTAGATTTTAAAAGTAGGATTCACTTTGCAATCGGAAACTTGCTTTTGATTTGCGGATTGCTTTTGTTTAGGAAAGTTGGATTGAGTGAATTGATTAGAAAACTTGCATAAACATTGGTATGATGCGGATCTTAAATGGTTCATTGAGTGGAAATGAAAATCTTTCTTCTATTATATAGGGGATTTTGTTTGAGAAACTTGCAAGACATTTAGATTGGAAAATTTGTGGTTACATTATATAGAAGCAAACGGATTGAGTTAGTCTAAACGAATGTAAAAACATACGGTTAAATGATTCAATTTGAAGGCTTAGGAGCGGTGTAAGATATGATATAGTGAGATAGAAGAGTGGATAGTTTAGGAGCCTTAGATTTGATTGTAGGAGTGAATAAGAGATGGATTGACGGATAGTAGGGTAATTCAAGTGCAGAAATTAGTCCTTATCGGTGGTATGAAACTAAACTTTTGTAAACTTTTAGGAGTTGTGAAGGTTTAATAACAATTCTGAAGCAAATTTGATTGTATTTTCCAATTCATCCAATACTAGGTACTCATTATCGGTATGTTCGTTATAATAACCTACTGACAAGTTGATTGAATTAATCCCCATGTCATTTGAAATTGTGTAGGCATCTGAAATTCCACCTTCCACGCAAGTAAAATCATAGCCTTTTTGGATTGAAAAACTTTGCAACCATTCACACATTGATTGGTTTGAGAATGCTACACCATATGTACCAACAACAATATCACTGTTCCCTCTGCGGTCAAAAGTGATTGAAAAATCAGCTTGTTGTACAAATTCAAAATCTGATTTGCTTGAGCCTACACAACCAATTTCTTCATCCAAGAAAAACGAAACTAACAATGTACCCTTGAAAGGTAGTGTTTTCTTTACCACAATTTGATCCAATAATTCAAAAATTGCTGTTACACCTGCTCTATCGTCAGCACCAAGAATAGCACGTTTATTCTTTTGATAAGCATAAACGATACCGCCTAATTCCTTGATAGTACGATTTTTTTGTGTTCTTGGAGCCGTATCTAAATGACTATTTAAGTGAATTGTTGCACCTTCACCACAATTAAATTGTGCGTGAAGGTTGCCATAGTAGTCAGTAAAAATGTTATCGGGATTTAGTGAAGCTAAGTCACCAAATACCAAAGTTGAAATTTTGTGCGTGTTACCACTAGGGCTATACACGCTTACATAACGCTTAAATGCATTCAACAATTCTTTATTTACTTTTACTTGAGATTGATTGTCTTTGTTCTTTTTCATAATTATCCCTCCTCTTAAAATTAAATGTAAGGGCTAGATTTACTAGCCCTCTCTTACTAGAATAACATGTACTCGCTGTTGTCAACGGGTGCGTGTTCATAAATTTCGTGCTCTAACATTGGAACCTTTGGTAAATTGGCTAGGAATTCTTCAGCTTCCTTACGTGTATCAGATTTAGCAACTAATTCTGCTTCTTGCCATGGATCCTTAGTTACGCTTACTACCTTGTATGTTTTCATTTTGTTTTGCCCCTTTCGTTTCTTTCTATATATTATAGCACGAAAGGGAGTCTTTGTCAACACTTTTAGTTAACAAAATTCATTTTTAATTTTCAACCACTCACTATCATTGAATGTAGGTGCATTATACCCTCTATCATCAATATAGATGCTTGCACCAATTTTAATACCTTGCGACTCATAGCGACTTAGCATATAATCAGCATGAGCATTGATTTTTACCTTGTCAGTGTTTAAACCGTATTGTTTAAGGTGTACTATAACAGGGTCTAAATCTTGTCTTGCTGTCCAAATCACAATCTCATAGCCTGCTTCAATCATATCATTTACCGTATTAATACCTTCAGTGAAGGGTGTTCCTAGATCTGGAAATTGGTCTTTGACTAAGGTTCCGTCAAAATCAACCGCAATCACGGGATGCGATTGCGGTGTATATTTTACTTTGTTTGTCATTCATTACCTCGCTTAATCCTCATCATAAAAATCGTCATCATAACAACCTCTATCAAGGTCATCATATTCCATTTGTTTTAATTCCCATTCAGAATCAACTTCATTTTGTAATGACTCAATTTCCTCTTTTGCTTCCTCTAATTCATTTTGCATAGCATCCAATTGCTCTACCATGTAAAGAATATAATCCGTTACTTCCTCTGGTAAGTTGTATTTGCGGATGATTTGATTGTGCGGTTTCTCAAATTCATTGATATGATTATTTACAAAAGTAAAGAAATTATCATCTAAAGTATCGACTCTATGAGATCCTAAAGTCAATCCATAAGTACCGCCATATGCTTCTACTTGTTGTAATTCCCATTCACCACTAATGTCAGTTGCAAGAATAAGGATATATTCATCCTTGAATTTAGCTTTCATTTCTTGCACGAATTTTTCAAAAACAGATTTCTTCAACATAATAGATTCCTCTTTTCCTTTATCTTATACATATAGTATAACATAAAAAGGGCTTATTGTCAAGCCCTTTTGTTAATTTTATTTAATTTCTACTTTACCATCTTTCAACTCAAGAATCATAACACCGTTAGGAGTCACAAATTCAACTTTGTCTTGATAGTGGTCTGTTGTTTTAAACCAACTATTTTTGTATTTGATTACTTTATTACCGAAAGCAACCACTTTTTGCCCCATTTCGCTAGTCGCACGGTAAGTCAAGGTTCCTTTCTTGTAGTCTTTGTTGATTACCAAATCAAACTTTTGACCGCCATCAGCCTTTTTCAGCTTGGAAGTCACCTTGTACAATTACATATTCCAAATCACCACTAGTAGGGATTTGATCCAAAATGTATTGTTTTTCTTTCCCTTGAATGTGTAAAGAGAACACTAGACTAAACCCTACCA
>ENA-OOPA01000031-OOPA01000031.1-human-oral-metagenome-genome-assembly--contig:-NODE-31-length-7488-cov-11.214645_pt1 | contig 7488 bp, 10 predicted proteins | sample MGYA00245290_ERZ501122 | MGnify/ENA primary metagenome ERZ501122 (study PRJEB25959, sample SAMN05335051) | human oral metagenome | host: human-associated | place: USA: California | collected 2014-05-19...
AAAAATTTGAGCGGTATTGCTTGCATCCTATCAGTCGAATATCGGCAATCTCGGAGAGGTCGCTTTTCAGTGGTATGTTGATGGAGTCTCTATCGAGGGGGCGAACGAGAGAGTCTTGCAGGTCTTGCAGGCTGGAGAATATGTCGTTGCAGTCTTGCCTCATACAAGTGAGGGGGAAGTCTGAGAGATGATCACTTCAGCAGGATTCAGAGTGGAAGAGTTCGAGATCCAAGAGCCAATCCAAAAAGAATATATGATCAAACTCTATGATCAGCATTTGAATTTTGTGAAAGTGTGTCCAGTGAGTATTGTCACTAACGATATCAGCTTCTCTGAGTCCATCAATACAGGACAAGGAGAACTCACATTGAATCTGAATTTGCCTATTGATACGAACTATTTTGAGAATGTGAAGTATATCAAGGTCTTTGTGAACGATAGTCAGGGACTGGAGGATCATTTGATCTACTCAGGATATCTGAGCAAGTATGTGAGGATCTATTCGAACAACAGAGAGAACATTCAAGCTCATTTCCTCTCGCTCTTCAGCTTATTCAATGAGATCTACTACAAGCAATGAGGAGAGACAACTTTCAGAAAGAATGCAGATCCTGCCGTGATCTTGAGAGAAATTGTGGATCAGGTTTCAGCTGCTTATCCTGGATTATTCAGCTATACCGCAGAAAGCATCGTGAACTACGGACAATCTGTAGAGCTTGAGATCAAGGACAAAAAATGTGGAGATTTGGTCGCAGAAATCGTGAGTGGCACAAATTATCGATTCTTTGTTTGAGCTGATGGGATTATTCAATACAAGCCGAAACCAAGCCATATTTCACACTATTTCACTTATGAAAGAGATGTGAAAGCTCTCACAATTCCGATCGACTTTGAGCAAGTCGTGAATGCCGTGAGGGTGCAATACTGATACATCGGTTGACCGCATAGCTGAATCACTCAGTTTGCGGAGAATGCTGAGAGCATTCAAAAATTCTGAAGAAAGGAAATCACGATCGTAAATCAATCTCTCCACTGAGAAGCGAGTGCAAATCTCTATCGTGATCAATATCTCTTGCAGAATAGCAAAGGGAAACAGAATATAAGTCTGACCGTAAACTCAATGTATCAACTCGAGAAAATCCATCCTGGAGACCTGATCAAGATCAGAAATCTCGGCGTGGAAGTCTCAGGACTGCAGGTCAGCTCAGTCAGCTACTCCTACGAGCAAGCTGTGCTGAAGCTTGAATATACCACTAGTCTCTGAAAAGAGCTTTTATCTCCTAGCTAATCAATATGAGCAGATACCGAAACTATGGAATGGAAAACAATGTGACCTCTGAGCTGTATGCTCCGCTCTGAGTGCTTGCGACCTCTGTTCAAGTCAATCAATGACAAGGGCAAAAGCGAGGGACTAAGTTTCCGATTCTCGCAACCATCGAAAGCTTTGATGCTCAAGGAAAGTGCATCAAAAGGGAATGAGTGAAGATCACGGCAATCAACGGCGATGTCTTCACAATCGAGAGAAAATTCTTCTCTTGTCTCGCAAATGATGAAGCCAATGTGCAAGGTCGCCTCTCCTTTGACTTCGTGATTGGAGATAAGATCTCGCTCTATATTCCAAAAGAGATCATAGAAAGGCTGAATAATGCGATCGATGATCTCTACGATAACGGAAATGAGAGGATCAAGGCTCTACCTACTGGCTGACTCGGAATAGAGGTCACGGCTGGAAATGTGAGAGTCGGCAATCAAGAGTTCTACTTTCCTTGAGGACAAAAAGTATTGAACGACAATGCGACAAACTATGTAATGCTCAGAGGAGATTCGCAGATCATCATTGAGTCTGAGCGAAATCAAAAATATGTAAAAGTAGCCACCATCACTACCCAAAACGGAGCAATAACTGACATCAAGCAACGAAAGATCGATGCGGTTGGTGGAGAGTTTGGCGGAGGTTGAGGATTCAAGAAGATTTCAGATTGTGTCTATAGAAGAGGTATTTTGGTACAATTTATTGCAGACTGAAGTCTATACAAGTTGAATTACAACAAAAACCAACTCACCAAAATTGCCGTTTGAGAAAAAGTCTATGAAATCAACTATAAATGAGGTAGACTATCTTGAGTCATTGAAAAATAATTTTATTCCTTAAAAGAATACAAATGAGTATTGTAATCAATGCAAATCAGCACCAAAGCTGAAACTGAATAAAAAGAGCTAATAGTATCTTAATAAATAGTTTTCCAGATTTTCATAACTCTATTATTCTTTCACCAAAAACAACAATATGATACGAACAACAATCTTTACAAAATAGCGAATTTTCGATCAATGGAACAACCTTTAATCTCGCTAGAATATTTACCCCTGATTATTATTTTTGAATTAAGCAAGAACGTGGATATGGTGAAATCTGAGCCCCTGTAGAAATCGTAAGGAAAGAAAGAACACAAAAGCCAGCTCAGCCCTATAGAATAACTACAGATTGATACTTCGAATGAGGAGAAATCGTAGGGAAAAACATTTACATCTATATGACAAAAGCAAGGGAATATATGCTCAATATAGGATATAGTATTCAAGTAGGATTGGTACATAGCAATTGATCTTTTGATATAATTTATGAGGACAACGGGACAATTAACAACTTCAATACACTCAGGAAAATAGCAACAACAAATGGTATGATTGCTCAAGCTGGAGACAGACCATTTTTCCAATTTAATTTTGATATTCTTCAATGAAGTAACCTCTGAGATGCTGTGCACTGATTTAGCTTTTGAACCTTGTGATCTCTCGCCGACGAAGACAAAAGACTTAAATGAGTTCAAATTTCGGTGGACTAAAATCAGACTTTTATCTCTTTTTGAAAAGAACAATGACAGAAAACGAAACTCCAATCATTCCTACTCACGAATTTGCTGAAGAAAGCGATATGCAAAAATTCCGAGAGAGACCAGCAGATGCTTGTGAAGGGATGCAAAAAAAGTATCTCGGTATGACTCACGATGAATTTTTGCCTCATTGGGAGGCACTCAAAGACCACAAGGGAGAAGTACCTGAGGGATACGAGTTAGTGGAAGAATTGCACAAAAATCCTTTTACTCACGAGGAAAAAACAATCAAAATCCTCAGAGAAAAGGAAAAACAAGATCCTGAAAAAATCATTGAAGAAAAAATTCAAGAGCTAAAGCTCAAAGTCGTTCTCTGAACGATAACCAAAGAAGAAAAACAGACTTTAGAACTTTTGACAAAATAGAATGATCAAAAAATATGCGGTAGAAGATAACTGCTGGGCAAAGCTAGAAACCTCCATTGATGCAACAGCGACCAAGATCAGAATCAAGGAGACTCACAACCTCCCTCAAAGTTGAGAATGGATCGCAACTCTAGCCAAAAAGCAAGGAGATGAAATCATCAAAATGGAAAAAGTCCTTGTCGTAAAAAGAGAACTGAATTTGCTGACCGTACAAAGAGGCTTCCAGTCTACAGCTCAAGCTTGGGAAGAGAATGATGTACTCAATCTCTACATCACGGCAGAGATCATCAGAGAGATTCAAAGGGGATTTGACAAAAAAGCAGATCTGATCGATGGTAAAGTCCCCAAAAGTCAGATCCCAGAAATCAGTCTTGACGAGAGTAATCTTGTCCATAAGAGCTGAGATGAAGTGATTGGTGGGGTGAAGATTTTTGAAAATTGACTTATCTTTAGGAACGCTGAAACCGATCTACAAATCAAAGACCTGACACTCTCTAAGCACGATCCTAAAGAAACACAGACCATCAGTCAATACGCAAAAGCAACGAACTGAACACCGTGAGGTATCCATTTTGTGGATTATGTCTCAGCAACTCCAAATTGGTTGTGAAATCGACATAAAGAGTTGCGAGGATATTTGCATATATGAGGAGGAGTAAGAACATTTGATCATTTCCAGACACGAGGATATGAGTGATTTGATGGAACAGAAGCAAGTTTGCCGAATGCAAAGAAGTATATCAAATTAGAAGCACCAAAGATATTACTATGAGATGATGATATCTTGTGAGATTGGAAAACTTATACGCCAACCGTCTCTGCTAATTGAAGCCCTACAATTACTGAGAGCTTTTGAAAATACCAAAAGATTTGAAAAACCGTTCATTGTAAAGTGAAGTTAAGAGTAAGAAGGAATTGAAGCTACTGAAGATTTTTTGTCTCCCTCCCTGTAAATGCAAGGGATACTTGAGAAATTGTTGATGGAACTTCTATTGTTTGAACTTTTTGAGCGTCAAATTCCAATAATTATGGTTATATAACGGTGTCCAATTGACACGCACAAATCCTTTGAGGTATCTGACACGCAGGTAATTTTGGGAATTTATCAGAAGATGTATTTATATCTTTTAGTATAACTTATGAAGCACTTTAATTTTTATTTTGTTATTGAAAAAGAATGATCTTATTAAGAAAACATCAAGAATACGGAGAGATTCAATGCAGTATCGCAGAGATCTCTCACGGATTTATCGCAGTCAATTGATTCAAGGACTGAGAGATAGTCGACCGTATCACTTACTCCGTCTCAGATCAAGCTGAGATCGAGGAAATAGTCCAGGTTGAAAAAAAGAGACTGGTACTCAGTAAGCAACCTTGACTACAAGCAGGGGATCCTCCAATCGAGACAACGGTTGAAGAAATCTACTATGAAGAAGAAAAAACAGGGAAAATGATAAAGAATCCAAACTATGTAGACCTCTCAGATCTAAATGCAGTCTACAAGTGGTTGGGGAAGAGACCAGAATTTAGCTCTTAAGTTTAGAGGAGATGATATCAATAAGTACGAAACAGCTCCTCGAAATCGAAAAGGCTATTGCTTTATCTATACAGGACAGACAAGAAATGAAAAAAGATCTAGAAAATCTGACTGAGAATGTGAACGCCTTTCGTGATGAATTCAGAAAATTTGCAGAGGGGCTTGATAACCGCTACGCTAAAAAAACTTCAGTAGACAAGCTTTGGTCTATTGTCCGAGCAGTGATTGCATTCTTTTTTACTGGAGCTGGCGGTGTGATTCTCAGTTTAATATTTATCAAACATTAAATTTTATATTTGCAAAAAAACAATGGAAGAAAAAGAAAAAATCGAAGTTCAACTTGCAAAGATCTCAGATGAGATCAAAAAGCTCAACAGCAAGCTCAATGGAACTCCTCCAAGATCCAAATTCTCAAGAGGAATCAGAGCAAAGTATTATAAAGAACTTCAGCAAGCTGAAGCCGAAAAACTCAGGCTCGTAGCTTTGCTGAATTATATAAGATAGCATTTTTATCATCTAAAAATAATCACAATGGAAAACCTATTATTAGAAGCAGGAGGGATTATGGGGTTAACCTACTATATCCTCAATTTAGTTAAGCCTGCAATACCTGAACAGGCTAAGCCATATATTCCGCTAATCAGTGCTGTACTAGCTGGAGTTCTTAATATGGCAGTCAAACAAGATCATCTCTTTGGAAAGCTTTTTTGCGTGAGTATTGATGGGGCTTTCAACCTCTAAAGGTCACGACATCCAAAAAAGCATTAGCAAGCCTTTAGATCCTTATACCAAAGAAAATGAGATTGGATAAAAGTCACCAGACTGCGAACTTCTTCGCAAATAAGGTCAATACCTGCGAGTATATTGTCCTTCATCATACAGGGAAAGGGAAAGGAATCAATATTGTCAACTACCTCTGCAGAAAGGAAAGCGGAGTCTCAGCTCACTATGTTGTAGATATTGATGGAACAGTCTACCAGCTCGCAGAGGATGAAAAATGCACTCGGCACGCTGGTGTATCTACATACCAAGGGAAAACTGGACTCAATCTCTACTCGATAGGAATTGAGGTTGTGAGTGATGGCTATAGCTTTACTGATGCTCAGAGAGAAGCTACAAGGGAACTTGTAAGAAGTCTGATGCAAGCTCACAATATCCCTAGTTCTAAGATCATCAGACACAAAGACATCGCACCTGGAAGAAAGCGAGATATAGGGGACAACTTCCGAAATAATCAGTTTTCAACTTTTGCTGAATATCAGAAAAGCTTTGATCAAAAAGAGGCTAAAAGTCTGACTCCAGAGGCTGAAGAAGCTCGCAAGCTCGGAATATGGAATGGATTAGATCCAGACAAGCCAGCAACAAGAGAGCAAGTAGCGATGATGATATACAGAGCCGCAAAGCTCAATAATTAAAGGTAGGATCTGCTTAGATACCACACCACGATTGAAATAAATCGTGGTTTTTTGGAAAGGGAAAAGCTGACTTTTTTGCTTATTTTACTTGATTTTTGAGTATTGTCTGAGTATACTGATCCTTGTCTCGCAAGAGACTTGTGTTGTTTGTAGACTGTTTGACCAACTTTCTATAAGAGAAAAACCCTCAGCAATGAGGGCTTTTTTTGTATGTTAAATCTACAAAAGTAGAAATCAAAACTGAGCAGAGGACAAGGATTTGCACCTCGCAATGGAGAATGGTTTTCGATACCTCAGGGCTCATCTGTGAAAGCTTTCACACGAGCGGACAAGAGCTCTTGTCCTCACAGACTACCTTCACCCTTAGTTTATCTCCTTTGTTGTAGCGTCTACCTATTCCGCCACCTCTGCATATCTCCTCCAAAAAAGAGGAGAAAAATCTGACTACCTGAGACTGTTCCTCTTGATGAACCTTCTGACATTCCTTTTGGTAGTGTCAAAGAGCTCAGCAATCTCAGTTTCTGTATAGCCTTGCTTGAGTAAGTAGCGGATCTGATCCTGTAATCAAGTGAGCGGTTTGTTGCCCTCAGGGATCAGATTTTTCTCTTTTTTTCTTCCGAAAATTCTCTCTCGGAATGTAAGACCTGCTTTCTCCAGCTTGTTTTTCAACTCTGCAATTTCGCAGAGTCTCTTGTGGAGGAGTGTGTCTTTTTTTACGATCTCATTTTTGAGTCGCTTGACCTCACTTTTGAGGCTCTTGATTTGCAAAGCTAGCTGAAGCCTAGAGACTGGCTTGAAGATTTGTTTTTGCATCTTGGTATAGTAGAATATAAAAACTACAGCACAAAAAGCACATAGTAGATCAGCTTGAGAGCTACAGCAAGCAGGATCAAAGGCACTCCAATGATCACTACGAGCATTGTCAGAGCAATGATGATCTGATTCAGTTTGAGTCTTTCGCTATTTTTGGTCATCCGCTTTTGGTTTAGAGGCTAAAACTTTTTGTAAAAAATCGAGCTGCTTTTTTACAAGCATTTCTTTGTCCAGGTCAAAAATATCACTTCCAATTTTTAGGATTGCATAGATTCCTTTGTAGGACAGGAAGCTTACAATTTCATCCATAGCTCGTTCTTCTTGAAGAGTTATATCATCTAGTCCTGAGACTTTTATTTCTAGTTTCTCTCACTCTCTGAGTGTGAGAATAAATTTGATTTCAGGTTTCTTTGTCATTTTTTCATCTAATAAAAATAAAAAATCTGATTTATTTCTTTTTTTTT
>ENA-OOPA01000033-OOPA01000033.1-human-oral-metagenome-genome-assembly--contig:-NODE-33-length-7253-cov-43.962251_pt1 | contig 7253 bp, 11 predicted proteins | sample MGYA00245290_ERZ501122 | MGnify/ENA primary metagenome ERZ501122 (study PRJEB25959, sample SAMN05335051) | human oral metagenome | host: human-associated | place: USA: California | collected 2014-05-19...
AAAAAAAACACTTTATGAAATCGGGAATGACTTTAAGGCATTATTCGATTTATTTAATTCAATGGAAGATGCCGACGGCAATCCGCGCGAACCGAACGAGGAAGAGACAAAAATAATTGCGTCTTGGTTTCAAGAAAACGAGGCAAACCTAAAAAAGAAATTTGACGGCTATTGCAAGTTTATCAAAAATCTTTCGTATCAAAGCGACCTTGCTGCCGCCGAAAAAGACGCTTACAAAAAAGAGCTTGACCGATTGCAAAAACGAAGCAAAGCGTTTGAGAACCGTGCAAACTCGGTCAAAATGTGTTTATGGGACAATATGCGTCGCCTCGGACTTGCAAAGGACGGCTACAAAACCGCCCTCTTTTCTGCAAAGGAGCAAGCAACCGCTGGAGCCGTTTCAACGAACACGTTGTACGATTATCACAATATTCCAGAAGCATTTTTGAAAGAACCCGAACTCGACAAGACCGCAATCAAAGCAGGGTTAAGTGATGGCACGCTTTTCCAAAAGGACGAAAAAGAAAACCCGCTTGACCGTGGCAAAGTCTTTCGCAGTTCAGACGGAAAAGAATTAAAAGGCGTTATATTTTTGAAAGGGATAACCTTTATCATCAGATAGGAGATTTATATGTTTGGAGATTATTATCAAGAAGATGAAAATTACGGGGTGCAATTCAAAGAAGGTGAAGCCGACGCAATAATTAAAGACGTCGAGATTGGCATTTCGCGTTCTGGTAAAGATATGGCAACGCTGACAATTGAGATTGTCGGACAAGGCACATTAAAAACGTGGCTTGTTGATGACAGCTCCAGCGAAGACGCAATCGAAAGAACCAACCGCACGCTCACACGATTTTTTGATTGCTTTCATATCCAACGCGGAAACTTTCGCCCCAATAGTTGGATTGGAAAACGCGGCACAGTTGAAATAAAACTAGGTAAGCCTAATCAAGACGGGAAGCAATTCTACGAAATCGGCAAGTTTGTAATTGCCCATTCTGGGCAATCAACCAACTCGATGCAACCAGTGCAAAGATGGCAAACGCAACCAGCAAGACCGCAACAGACGCGCCCGCAGGCACGCCAACAATATCAACCTCCGCAATACTCACAAGATGAACACGGACCTGATGACGCGGAACTGGATAACATACCGTTTTAGTTTTTGAGAAAACACAAATGGGGGGCGTTTAACCCCGCCCCCGCTTTTAACTATGGAGATGATGTATACAACAAATGAAGTCGCAGCAAAAACAAAAACGAAGCCCGCAGCGGTGCGGTATTTTGCAAGGACAAACAACCTCGCAAAAGCAAAAATCAAAAACACAGATGTATACATTTTTGACAAAAATGATTTTGACCGTTACGTTTTTTATATTGGCAAAAAAGAAAGTGAATATAACGAAAAACAATATAGCTTCGATTTTTACGAAACACAAAACAAACAACGGCAAGCAAGAAGCAACACAAAAAAAGTATTGCGAAAAACAAAGCACGCCGAGCTTTTGCGTATTTTGCAACAAGTCGGAGAAAACGGAATTAAAAGAGCATTCCTTGCAGCAATGCTCAAAGTTGATGATAACGAACTTGAAAAGATTTTAGCGATTGACCCAAACCAACCAATTGGCGAGGATGACCGCATAGATGATAAAATTTACTGGATGGAAAAATGGACTTGGATTTTATAAAACTGGTGAAAGAAATGCTAAAAAACCAACGGCAATTTGAAAAAACACAAAGCTGGGAATATTGGGAAAAATCAAAAATACTTGAAAACGAAGTTGATAAGTATATAAACACCGCGTTGAAACAATCGCAACAATCACCGCAAGAAAATTTATTTCAAGGGACAAACAAATGAAAGACCGAAATGAAAGCTTCATTTTTTACGCGTCTTTCCACGAAGCCCTATCCTCCCTTGATGACGCACAATATGGGAAAATTATGCGAATAATAAATGACTATGCTATTTTTGGAATAGAGCCTGAATTACACGGCATTGAAAAAATGGCTTTCACTTTAATCAAACCGCAGCTTGATGCAAACAACACAAAACGTAACAACTATTTACAAAGCACTGAAAACGGCAAAAAAGGCGGAAGACCTGAAAGATTTTCGCAAGAAGAAAAAACTCAAATTGTGCAAGAAAGTCAAGCAGGTTTATCCATCGAGGAAATTGCAAAAAATCACAAATGCTCGGCAAGGTTGATTTATAAGGTTTTATCTGAAGAGCCGGAAAACTCCGAAGCCGAAGAGCCTGAAAACGAACAATCAGATTGTGCAAGCCCCGAACAAGTTTTTGCACAAACTGCACAAACCCACTTTATGCAAAATTGCACAAACTGCACAAATTGCATAAACCCAGTTTATGCAAAATTGCACAAACTGAATAAATTGCATAAACCCCCTATCGATTTTGCACAAACCATAAATGATAATGTTAATGTTAATGCAAATGTAAATGATAATGCAAATTCTCTTTTCGTCCGATTTTTCAAATCGGACGGAGCAGCAGGATACAAATTCAAAAAACAATCTAGCTGAAAAAAGGACTGACATCACACCGACACCTTCACCACAAAAAAGCACGTCGGCAAAAACTCTTGACTATCAGCAAGATTTACAAAGCGAGAAAACGCCTAAAAGTTCCGCCGCCGATTTTACCGATGATGCCAATACTGGCGGAAAGATAAAAAAGCCCCCTGACCGAGACGCTTTTTTGCTTGCTGAAAAGTTATACAAGCTGCATCAACAAAACTGTGATAATGGCTTTAAAATAACAGCTTCACAACTTGAAAGATGGGTGGATGACATTGAAAAGTTACACCGCATAGATAACCGCCGGTATTCTGAAATTGGCGAGGTTATCGAATGGGCAAAGTCCGATAGTTTTTGGCAAAGCAATATAATAAGCGGCAGAAAGCTACGCGAAAAATACTCCCAGCTTTTTTCAAAAATGCGAGGGGGACAATCAGCAAGAGCCTCACCGCCTGATACCCGCCATCGTCCTGAGTTTGATTTTAACAAGGCGGGAAACATTGGGGACAAATTATTTTAAGTCTTGACTGGAGGATAAAAATGGACTTTAAAAAACGAATTGACGAAACGCTAGCGCAGATAAAAACACATTCAGCAAATAGCGACGTTTTTGCAGAACGAGAAAAGCAACGCGAAGCGATTGAAAAAGCGGACTGGGTGAAAAGAAATTCCGGCATACGCAAAAAATTTTTTGATACCGAGTTTAGCCTTTTCGAGTGCGAAACGGAAAGGCAAAAGGACATATTGCAAGAAGTACAAAGCCTTGTTTATGAAAAAGGGGCTTTTATTGCGTTGCTTTACGGAAAAAGCGGTACAGGCAAAACGATGCTTGCAAGTTGTGCCGTAAAAGAACGGAGAGGATTTTATACGACGTATGAATGGCTATCCGCCCGTATCCGCTCAAGTTACGCCCGCAAAAGCGAGGAAACAGAAATAGACATTTTGCAAGAGCTGCGCAAAACCCCGCTTTTGGTGATTGACGAAATAGACAAAGGCACAAACACCGACGCAAAAAAAGATTTGATTTTCGTTTTTGTGCCGTGAGCGGTACGAAGACGAAAAACCGACATGGCTTGTTGGCAATCTCACTTGGGAATGGGCTAAAATAAATATCGATAGCTCAGTCCTTGACCGCTGCAAAGAAAACGGCAAGTCAATTCTGTTTGATTGGGAAAGTTACCGCACAAAAAAACAAGAAGGAGAAAATTAAAAATGAGCTATGACGAAAACGAATTTAAGAAAAACCGCCTTTATATGAACGAGCGAAAAAGACTTTCACGGGACAATAAGTATTATGTGCAAAAGCCCAGCGGACAACTTGTAAAACTTTCGGCGGTGGACATTGAAGAGGCAGTCAGAGAAGCTGAAAAACTATTCGACGATTATGACGAGAAAGTTTATAAAGTTGGGAGGCTTTTCAAATCAAGCGACGGAGGCACAAAAAAATGAATATAGGTTATATTGGGTTATTATGTATCGTTGATGTGGGACTATTTGCAGTCAAGTCATTGATTACGTTTGCTTTATTTTATTTCGGCATTCACATTGTTTTTAAGAATAAAAAACGCAAGTTAAAAACTCAACCGAAAGCAAAGCAGTTTGTGGATGATGTTGGTGCTATTGCTAAAAATTATGGATTGCCTGTTTTTGTTGTTACCGACGGTGCGTCGCTTACTGATAACAGCGGATGTGAAGCGGTGGAACACGCAAGGGCTGCACACAAAGACTGGAAATTAAAAAATAATATAACGGACGACGGAGGTGAAAAATGAAAACGCAGGCAGTTGTTAAAATTGTAAACTTTCAAAATGGCGAGTTGACATTGAAAATTGTCGGCGACATTGACCGCGTAAAAATTGCGGAGTACGTGCAACACCGAAACCGTAACGCCGAAAAGCTAACCGCACTCCCAATTGAGCTATTCCTTTCGGACAAATACCAAAAGAGGGCGACTGGCAAAAATTCACAAAATGCGAAATTGCACGGCATTATCCGACAGCTTGCAATTAGCACGGGTAACGATTTTAACGTTGTAAAAGCGGTAATAAAACAACGAGCCTTGAACGCGGGGTATCCAGTGGCGAAAACAGCAGCGGGCGATGTAAAAATAAACCCGCTTACAAAAAACCTTGTTCCACAAAGCGAGGCATTATGTACAACGGTGGAAGAAAGCATTTTAATTGACACGGCGTATTTAATCGCTGCGGAGTTAGGAATTTACATAGAGGAGTAAAACAATGAAATTTGATAAATCAAAAGTTTATACGGCATTAAACGCCGATGAGTTGCAAATTGGGAGCAAATGTATTTTTGCAGATAATCTAACAGATTTAAAAAAATATGTAGAACACAATTACAACATTTATACACTGTTTAAAATTATGGGTGAAGATTGGTTTGACCGTTTTGCAGTAACATCTTTTCCAGACACTTATTCCTTAGCATACCTTGTTGACCCGCCACCAAAAACGAAGTACAGACCGTTTATAAGTTACAAAAAACTTATTGTTGCTATTAAAAGGCACGGAGCGGGTATAAGAAAGAAAAAAGATAAAAATGACTCGATTGATATATACGGAATGACCGTTGGAGGTGCTATTATTACCTGTGAAGGCGAGGCGTTTGGATTTTACCCGCCGTTCGTGTTATTAGAAGACTATGTCTTTGCCGACGGTAGTCCCTGCGGTGAATTGGTGGAGGAGTAATGACTTACCTATCCGTATGTTCGGGTATAGAAGCGGAAACAGTAGCTTGGGGGCTACTAGGCTTTGAGCCGATTGGCTTTGCAGAAATAGAACCTTTTCCTTGCGAATTGTTAAAGCAAAAATACCCGAATGTTAAAAACTATGGAGATATAACACAATATGAAAAATGGGACATCGGACAATTTGACATTTTGGTCGGAGGAACACCTTGCCAGTCTTTCAGCGTCGCGGGAAAACGAGGTGGAACAAATGACATTCGAGGACAGCTCTTGTATTCCTATCTGGGAATTGTGGAACGATATAAACCGCAATGGGTTATATGGGAGAATGTCCCTGGAGTTTTATCCAGCAATAAAGGACTTGATTTTGCGAGCCTCCTCGCTGGCTTGGAAAAATGCGGGTATGGGTGGGCGTACAGGGTGCTTGACGCTCAATATTTCGGAGTACCCCAACGCCGTCGTCGAGTCTTCGTTATCGGACATATTGATAACAGGACAGACATTGCCGCAAAAGTACTATTTGAGCAGGAAGCACCTAGAATATGCTTTGAAGCGAGCGAAGATACGAAAAAAGAAATTGCCGGCACGCTTACTACACATTTTAACTGTGACACAATAACACTGAGTAATCAATTTGTTATTGAAAGCTATACACAAGGTTCTTTTGCCCAATATAAAGAGGGCGTTGGAACATTAAGGGCGAGCGGTGGAGACTTCGGCGGTGGAAGTGAAACGATAATTAAAGACGGTTATAAATTGCGTCGTCTTACACCGCTTGAATGTGAACGCTTACAAGGTTTCCCCGATAACTACACCCGAATAGAATGGAGAGGCAAACCGCAAAACGAATGCCCTGACAGTCATCGTTATAGAGCAATTGGCAATAGTATGGCAGTGCCAGTAATGCGATGGATTGGCGAACGAATTAAAAAAATAGAAGGAAAACTAAAATGATAAACACAGGAAAACGAATTTACTGTTTTAATCGAGACGGATTCCGTTGCGTTGTATGTGGTAAGCCCGTTACTTTTGCAACAGGGCAACTTGCCCATCGATGGCAAAAACAAAAAGCAACCTTGAAAAATACGGTGAAAAGATAATTGACCATCCGATGAATTTACGAGTAACGTGCTGCCTTGCTTGCAATTCTGCAGTGCTTATTGACAATCGCCCCGAAGACAAAAAGCAACTTGTAAAATCAATAACGAAGGCAATTGAAAATCAAGAAAAATACGAACCAGGATATGAGTGGTAAAAAATGCGGAGGATAAACGAAGATGAACTATGCATATTTAAGAGTATCAACAGATAAGCAAGATTTTGAAACCCAAAAAATTGGCGTTGATAATTTTGTTAAAAGTAGAGATTGGGTTATCGATGAGTATATAATCGATGATGGTGTCTCTGGAGCAAAAGACCCGACAAAAAGGCACTTGGGGACATTGCTTGAAAAGTTAAAAAAGGGAGACAAATTGATAGCCTCAGAAATATCAAGGTTGGGACGTGATTTACTTATGGTAATGGAAATTCTTAATCATTGTATGAAAGAGGGGTGTATTGTTTATACAGTAAAAGACAACTACGTACTGGGCGATGATATACAATCAAAAGTACTTGCATTCGCTTTTGGGCTTAGTGCAGAAATTGAAAGAAAAATGATACAAGCTCGAACAAAAGAAGGTTTAATCCGAAGAGTACAGCGAGGCGTTTTATTAGGACGCCCTTATGGCAAAGAAAATGCAGAAGACTTACTAGCTGGCATTGATAAAAAAGCCGACATCATAATGCAATATAAATTGGGTGTAAGTCTTACCCGTATTGCAAAAAATGTGGGTCTTCATAGGGTGACTGTTACAATGCGACTTGTTGAATGGGGTGAAATCACATCAGCGGCAACGATTGAATTTTGCAAAAAGCTAAAAGAAACACGTCAACAAAAACACACCGAACTATGGAATGGCTATCGTGCTGACCCCATCGTTCTAACGGTAGAACAGAGAAAAAAAAA
>ENA-OOPA01000034-OOPA01000034.1-human-oral-metagenome-genome-assembly--contig:-NODE-34-length-6447-cov-2.293987_pt1 | contig 6447 bp, 8 predicted proteins | sample MGYA00245290_ERZ501122 | MGnify/ENA primary metagenome ERZ501122 (study PRJEB25959, sample SAMN05335051) | human oral metagenome | host: human-associated | place: USA: California | collected 2014-05-19...
GATATAAAGGAGGTAAAGGATGAAAATACAAAATACACTCACTCCATATAGAAAACTAAAACATAATGGAATACAATATGGGGTATGTAGAGCATTTGATCATATATCAAGATACAGGACACTTAGACAATTAATTCATAGTCCACAGTCTATAAATGAAAGATTTGTATCACTTGAAACACCTAATACATTTACCTCACAGATAGATGTTGATTATTATGTAGTCCCATATACAGAGGAAAATAGACTTGATATAATTTCATTTAAGTTCCTTGGTACGTCCCAGTATGCCTGGATTATAGCATATCTCAATGGAATAGAAGATGGTTATACAGTTAAAGCAGAACAGCGAATCAAAATACCAAAATCAATAAATCAATTATTTAATAAAGGAGAAATCCTTTCACCTGTATCTCCACTAACATTAAACTTAGGATATGAATAGGAGGAAAACATTATGTTAAAACAGCCATGGCTTTCATTTTCACTTGGAGGCGTTAGTTTAACAGAATTTGGTTTAGAAATACCCTCACCTCTAACAAGTTTATCACTTAATAACTCTCAAATATCTAGTATGACATCCTGGACACTCACTGTTAATGTTGGAGGAGATGATAGACGTAAAATCAATATATCAGCTTTTGAAGCTTTATTATATAGTTCAGCCCAATCAAGTTCATATGCTAAGGCCTCAGGTATTCCAGTATCCTTCGGCTTAGGATGGCTTGATGATAAGGGAAACATAGCTGAACACCTAACATACCAAGGCTTCACATTAACATTTAAAGTATCAACTACAGGACAATATATGACTTATACAATTACAGGATATGCATCACTTGCAATACAAACATCAATTCCTGTAATAAGAGTACCTGCGATAACTGGTATCATACAGCCCTCAGCAGTCGTTGAAGAACTTGCAAAAGCAGTTAAAGCAACATCATACTATGAACTAGACATAGACCACAATGATACTCCAACACTTATTAGTCATGGATCACTTACAACGTCTTTTAATAAATATGTAAGGGGTTCATATAGTGCGAATGATGATTATAATTCATTTCCAGGACTTTTAAGATTATCAAAGAGCTACAATGGTTCAAGGGACGCTGGAGGAATACATTCTGATTACAAGTCACTCTCAACAATATTAAATAATAGATCTGTAAGTCCACTCGAATCATTCTTAACAAAAAGTCTTACAGATAATACCCCACAATCATCATCTTTCTCATACTGGATTGATGAACCAACAATGACACATCCTGGTACAATACATTATAAGAGTAACGCAGGATTATCTATTACACAGTTATCTGATACACTAAGATTCGGGACATCTGAAACTAATATATTATCACTATCTGGTAGTTACAACGGGGTAGCATATAATATGACAGATATGAATTTTAAGTCAATTGGATTCAATTTAGACGGAAGTGGAAATACAATTATTAATAGTACAGAGGTTATTAATAGCTGGTCAAATTCACTCGGTGATGTATTCCAAACAGCTAACATCATTAATGATATAAATGCGATAGCTTCACAGTTTTCTGGAGACTTTACAATAACAATACCTGGATCAACAAATAAATACAACATCGCACAGCCAATCTCACTAATAGTAATGAGTGGTAACACATTATCTCCGATATCTGGAATATACAACATAATGTCTGTAAGCCATGTTATCGCAAGTACATTTGTAACAACATTAAAACTACAAAGACTAACATTAAGTTCTGCAAATCAAACTGCAGCAAGTCAGGGAATATTTGTATCAGGTACTAACAAATACCCACAATCTGCACTCTCACCAACCTCAAACATCAAATCACCATATAAAATAGAATTCGGTGAACTATACCCAACCTTTGAACACATAAATTCGTTATAACATATATAAGAGATAATGAGGAAAAATAACATTATGGAACAAACATTATACACAGACATCACACAATGTGATGTTAAGATTATTAGCAATGATGAATATGGATCAGTTATAGAATTTAATGAAGAAAAAGAAGTGTATTCACCTGCCTTCGGGACAGTACTATATACACATAAAACATCAAACAATAAATACTGTATAGTCATTAAGTGTAACACACAACAGTCAATATTAATTGATGATTTAACTGACACTTACGTAGGCGAAGGTGAATACATTAATCAAAGCCAGAATATAGGCAAAGGGAAATATAGATTAACTATAGTTTACCTATCAAAAAGAACCATCACTCTACTACATCAGGCTATTAGATAAGAGTGATGAGGACACAATGTGGTACAAACACAATACACTTCCACTACTAAATGGACAACAAGATCTCTCAGAACAAATAAACTCAATATACTCACTTAACACATTCTTATTATCAAATGAAGTACAGGGAGTATTAGATGATGAAACAGATATGTCTGAGACATCATTAAATATATTAACAAATAACAAAGGAGAATAGATTTATGGGATATAGTAGACTTGCAACAAACTTCATACCTTCTCCAAATAAGAACTCACCGAGAAACCATAAAATAGATTCAATCGCAATACACACAATGGCAGGTAATATGAGTGCTGTTAGTTGTGGTCATTGGTTTGCTAAAAAGTCAACTGCAGCATCTTCCCACTATGGTATAGGGAGCGATGGAGATATAGCATGTTATGTAGATGAAAATGATAGACCATGGACAACAAGTTCTCCTGGAGTAGACCATAGAGCTATTACAATAGAAGTTGCATCACTAACAAGATCACAGCCATTTACATGTTCTCCACAAGCATGGCAATCATTAATAAAACTATGTATAGATATATGTAGGAGAAATGGTATATCATCATTAAAATGGAAAAATGATAAACAATATGCTCATAGGGCAGCGAAAGGAGGACCAGTGGACGAGCAGAATATGTTCGTACATATGTGGTTTGCAAATAAGATATGCCCTGGGGATTATTTGTTAAATAATCATTATAAAATAGCAAGTGAGGTAAATCAGGGATTAGGTGCTCCTGGAAGTACAGATGACTCAATTCCATCATCACCAGGTTCTCCAGGTTTATCATTAAATATAGACTACAATAAATTTAAGCCATACATAATGACACTTGGTAGATTCACAACAGCTAACCTACCTTACAAAACATTAAAAGAAAATGGAGTAGTAGGAGCAGTTGTAGAAGCCGGATATTTAATAAATGATGAAGGACGTAGAATAGAACAATTCAACAATGTACACCTAAAAGAACAGATACGAGAATTAAACAAATATAACATACCCTACGGACTATATGCAACATGTAGAGCAAGTAATCCGATAGATGCGAGGGAGGAAATGCATGGACTACACATTGTAACATCTGTCTATCCACCAAAGCTCGGTGTATGGTTATGCCTTGACTTTAACTCACCAAAAGAAAACAATGACAACATATTAAAACTATATGAAAAAGAATTAATAAGAATAGGCTTTAAATCAAAGATAGGCTTATATGTAACAAAGAATCAGCTTTCTCACATAACCTGGGACAAGTTCAAGGACAACTGGTACTTATGGATAATAGACCATGTAAATACAACATCTGAACTTGATAAATTATTAGATCCAGAATTCTTCGATATGGACGGAAAGGGGTAACATAATGCAACAAAGAACAACTGCACCAACACCTCAAGACAAATGGTGGCAAACATCATTTAATCCATGTATCCCTATTTCACATGGAACTGTATTACCAAATTGTTTTTCAGGTGACACAAAGATAGTAACATTTGGAAGAATAGAAGAATTACAAAATATTGTAAACAATACATTATTAATACTTACAATAGATGGCTTTAAAAAAGCTGAAATAAAACATTTCGGAAAACAGAGATTATATGAAGTAACACTAAGAAATGGTCATAAATATAAATGTACAGCGAACCATAGATGGGTTATATGGCAAAATGATAAAGAATACACATTCATTGAAACAAAGGACTTATCTAAGGGTATGAGAATACGCTATACAATGAAACAGCCTATATATAGAAGTTATTATGAAAATCCTAAATATGAAACAGTATGGACTGAGGTATCAAAGATAGTTGATACAGAAATAATAGACGATGTATACTGTCCAGTTGAACCTATTACACATACATGTACACTCGGTGGAGGAGAATTAACAGGACAATGTGTTGGATATGCATGGGGAAGATATGCTGAGATACTCGGTAAGCGTCCTACAGGATTACCAACATGTAACGCAGGAGATTGGATAGATAGATTACCAAGTTCATTTAAACACGGAATGACTCCAAAGCTCGGAGCAGTTGGTGTATGGAAATATCCAGGACAACCAGGGCACGTTGCAGTTGTAGAAGCAATATACAGTGATGGTAGAATAAAATTATCAGAATCAGGTTACGGAAACTCATGGGCTAAAAGATGGTGGACAAGTATACAAAGTGGACCTAACTACTATCAAAAACCGTATAAATTACAAGGGTTCGTATACAATCCAGGAGTAGACTCAGGTACAGCAACACAGCCCAACGGAGATCATCCTGCATTAAAATATGTTGAAGAAGCATTAAAACACGTTGGTCCAGGAGGAAGAGCATGGGTACAATCAAAGACATCAATCGGTAATGGAGCATGGTGTGCTGCAACATGTTGTGCTGTAGGAATAGTAACAGGAATGGCTGGTGTTATTATGCCAACGGCCGAGTATTGGGCTGCAGGATTTGGTAGAGATGTAGTAGAGAAATATGGTGGACAATATATCCCAGGCCCACAAATGGGGGGACGTGACGTAAGGCCACAGGCCGGTGACTTCATGATACTAACAAGACCAAATAAAGGCGGAACATATTTAGCTGGAACAAAATACGCCGGATATCACATAGGGATAGTAAGAGGAGTAGAAGGAAATAAAATACTTACAGTTGAAGGAAACACTCACGGTGGACAATACTTAAAGTGTGAACATCATATAAATGGGAATGAAATAGGTTGGTATGCTAGACCAAATTGGACAAAGGTTGGTGGTACAATGGGTGTAGATGGTAGCCCAGGTTCACCGAATATAGGTGGAGACTTATATAAAACAAAGAGCACAAGGGATGACGCATCATTGAGAGAGGTATGTTATATGAGTACATTAACAGCTAAACCACAAATTGATCAAAGCCCAATACGTCTATCAGCAATTAACTATACAGGATTACTTGGAGCTTTTGTTAAGGCCTTCGGTGGAAGTAACAATGGCGGAGGAGATGATAACTCACCATCAGCTCCAGGGGACACATCACAGGCACAAGGACAAATAAAAACACAATCAGGGCGAGTAATACAAACAGGAAGTGCTGTTGATATACCGGCATCTGTAAATCAATCTGGAATAATAGCTAACTACACATCATATACACAGTTCTTTGGTAGATGGGCCAGAGGAACAAATCAAAGAAAATTATCTGAAATCTGGGCCTCACAAGGTAAACCAAGTAAATACTATGTAGCAACAATCTCAGGATACTACCTAATAGCACTTTCACCAAGATTCGGAAGGTGTGGTGACATAGTAAGTGTAGTACTTGAAGATAACTCATACTTTAATGCAATTATAGGAGATGAAAAAAGGTAGAGATGCTCAATCATCTTGGGGACATATACTAGGCGGTAAAGTAGATATAGTAGAATGGGAAGCTAATGGTAGAGATCAATCATTATTAAGATCTGGATTAAGACAAGCCGGATGGCTCGGTAAAAGAGTTAAGAAGATAATAAACTATGGAACATACTTTCAGTAAAAAGGAGATAACACTATGATAGTAAATGGATATGCAATAGATTACGAATACTCAGGGGATGGTACTTTATTAATAAGAGTAAGAATACCATCGATACACGGACCAATGGATATGAAAGAATACAATGGACAGCCAGTACGTAATTACACAAGAACAGAAGACTTACCACTCTACCCATCACTCTTATTACCACACCTACCCCTTGAAGGAGACGTTGTAGCATTAATATCAACATCCTCAGGTAAATCAGATTTCATAGTGATAGGACTTACAGGTGGAAGTTATTATAAATTAGCTGAAAAGTAGATAGATATTTAATATCTGTTTCACTTTAGTTTGTCAGAGTTTGACCCCGTGCGAACACAAAATTGAAAAATTAGATTGCCATAAAACAGGCAAAGTAGATTTTTAGGTGTAGTTTTGCCCCCGTGCGAACACACCTAATTTTATGTGTGAAATATGAAAATATTTATAAATTTCACTGTGATCTCATTAAATTATATAGAATTTTACTGTGATTTTATAAAAAATGGTATCGATTTTACACATTCTTCACTTTAGTTTGTCAGAGTTTTACCCCGTGCGAACACAAAATTTTGAAACTGGAATGCCATAAAACAGGCAAACATGAATC